>WPCI01424454.1_pt1 | contig 32508 bp, 28 predicted proteins | sample 5399871 | NCBI WGS metagenome assembly WPCI01 (sample SAMN12869469, study PRJNA574797) | sludge metagenome | isolation source: wastewater treatment of pH7 | place: China:Beijing | collected 2019-05-20 | reverse complement strand
TGTACAAACGATCCGCAACAGGATCCAGGATTTCACCGAAACGAGAATACTGATTGAGGCGCCGAGCCAAATAACCGTCGAGCCAGTCCGTCACACCAGACACCATCAAGACGCCTAGGACGAGCAGATTGTGATCGGTGGCAATCACCAACCACAAGAAGACGGGTACGCCGGCAAGCCGAATCACCGAAATGATGTTCGGGAGCGTCCAAATGCCGGAATCCTCTTGGCTCGCAGGGTTGTCGCGGGTCATGGTCCTCATGGAGTGTCGGCAGTGTCATGCCCACCCTAAGGCCAAAGCCTGCTGCTGGCGCCCACTGGGAGCTTGATGTCTGCGACTTCCAGCATTCGCATCTCAGCCTGGTTGAGCACAAGTGGGCCTCAGGTCAAGAAAATACCAAGAGGCCCCAGAAAGATTCTGGGGCCTCTTGTCGGTGTCCGAGGGGGGACTTGAACCCCCACCCACTAATACGTGGACTAGCACCTCAAGCTAGCGCGTCTGCCTATTCCGCCACCTGCGCGGGTGACTTGTTGTTCAGGTTGTCTCCCTGAGCAACGGATAAAACTTTAGCACGCAGATTGGGGTGCCGCAAAACGAAGTGGTCTCTTTTGGCGTGACCTACATCGCCTTTTGACACGTGAAATATTTCAGCTGTCGTTCGCCCCTATTTTTCTTTGATGTACCGCGCGAAAGTCGGGTTATGGCTCGATCACGGCGTCTCCTTGGGCAACGTAGCCTGCCGGGATGACGACATCGCCACGGACGGTCAGACTCCGACTGTTCACCAGAGACGGGACGTCGGGTACGCGGGCGCTGAAGTCTTCGAACCGCGCAAAATATTCATCATCCAGGGAGACGATTGGCCGCGTACTGCATCGGTCGATCAGCCGCCCTTCCTCATTCAACGCGAAGGCATCGGAACGCAACAGGAGAAGATCGGCCATCTTCTTGACAGGGATGAAGCGGGTGTTGTCCACTTCCAGCAGTTCGGAGCGGGCAAACGATCCAATCGCCGTTCCCATGGCGCTCTCCAGCTGAATCACGGCGGGTGCACCCGGCACCGCATTGTCCACGACCTTGTGGTTGACGATGAGGGGAAGCTCGGGGCCTCCCTGTTGGCTCAACGCTTTCAGAGATTCCAGATTGATCCACAAATTGTTGGTGTTGAGGAAGGCGTGCCTGCGCACATCCTGGAAGAAATGAAGGTCTTCCTTCGGGGTCTGCGCCAACTCACGCAGCACGATCGTCCCGTTCCCTCGTCTGCGAGCAAAGTGGCCACCTTTGACGTCCATTGCGGTACGGCGCACAACCTCCGCCGCGAAGTCCGCCTTCGTGTTCTGGAACCACGTCGCAATGTGTGGATCGGGAACAGCACCGAGATTGTCGGCATTGGCCACGAAGAGGTAGCGATAGCCTTTGCCCACAAGAGTGTCGAGGAGCCCCGAACGAATGAGGACTCCGTAGAGGTCTCCATGGCCCGGCGGGGCCCACTCGAGTGATGGGTTGGCCGGCCATTCAACAGGTTCCAGGGTCTGCGGGTCCAGACGTGGCACAACGGTTTGAAGAACCGAAGAAGGTATCCCTTCGACCTCGATCCCCTGCCCTTTCAGGGCCTCCCCGGTTTGGGCTTCTGTCGCGGTTGAATTGAGCAGAATGAATGGAAGCCTGACGCCGTGTGTGGCGCGCAGATACTTGATCTGCGCGATTGCGATGTCGAGAAACGTCTTGCCGTCATGCGCCTCAAGCAGCGACTTGGGACCCTTGAGTCCCATGGTGGTCCCGATCCCGCCGTTGAGTTTGAGGACGGCCGTGCTACCCAACGCATCCACATCGACACCGCAATTTCCGATGTCGTCCAGATGGTCGAGATCGGAAAGGGGTTCAATCGTTTCCTCCGGTAGGAGAGCCTCTTCCCCTGCAGCCACACGTCGCAACACTCGGACAAATGCGGCTATCTCGGCTTCTCCAATACCCGCACGTTGCATCTTCGCAATTGCACTTGACTCAGGTCGATCGGACATACCGCCCCATTTCTCTCGCCACAACGGGTAGATGTTGTCAGAACTTTTCGTGACCTTTTACCGTGCGTCACGCCACAGTGACGCACCCCGCCTATCCTCGCCCCATCCTAAGGTTTTTCCCCGGCTTTTTCCTGATATCCCACCCAGCGCATACGAACACATGCCGGGACTCCGATTGTTACATCAGGGTTCCGGCAAAAGCCAGTCATACTTCTCTGTCAGTTTCGGGAGGCGTCTCATTGTGAGCCCACGGAGCCTCCTCCGTGGGCCTATTTTCTTGGGTCGCCGTCCCCTCGTAGGTTCCGTCATGGACAACGACGGCGTCCTCGACGTCGTCAATGAGACTTGCGGCCAGAATCTTCGATGAAAGTTCATCGAGTCGTTTGGACAACTTGCGCCGTTCAGTGATCTGTTGGCTACGCTTCATCACCTTGATGACGGGAAGCGAGCGTTCGATGGCATCCAGTTCATTGCGCCAAGAAATGGCCTGCCGTGCCACCTCGGCGGTGTTGGCAGAGGCATACAGGTAGGTCACCTGTTCGCGCAGCACGATGCTACGGTTCTCCAGTCCTTTGGGAGTATTGCCTTCCTCTTTGGAACCGATGACTTTCTGGAACCGCCCCGTGAGAGCCGAAAAAGCGTTGGGATTTTCCCTTAGGATGCGCTGAATCTGGGGAGCGAGTTCCTTCGCCACGATGAGGACAACCGGCCCAGCCTTAGCCGCCAAACGGAGAATCACCTTGAGGTATGCAGCCATAACACCCGCCTTTCCTAGTAGACATAGTAACCTTTGCAAATGAGGATGTCGCAGCCCGGCTGGCCGCTCGACTGGCATATTCGTTGAGGGAGTAATTCGGGCACCAAGGGAGTAATTCGGGCATCAGCGAAAGTCTCTCGATTTCAGGGAGACATTGAAAGACAAGCCTTCGAGCTGGTCAGCAACGAAGTTCATGGCTCCATCCCCTCGTTCCACCATCCCGCGAATGATGAGCCCCTGACTACGGCGCGCCACGTCACGGTATCTGTTCCACAACCCCCGCGAACACACCACGTTGAGAAGGCCCGTCTCATCCTCCAAGGAGATGAAGGTGACCCCTTGTGCCGTGTGCGGGCGTTGGCGATGGGTGACGACGCCGGCCACCAGGACCCGCTCCCCTTGTGCAACTTCTCCGAGCTCGGCTATGCGCAACACCTTGTGTTGATCCAGTTCAGTCCGAAGAAATTGGGTGGGATAGGCGGAGGTCGATACGCCCGTCATACGAATATCGACATCCGTGGCCTCCGCTTCGCTCATCACCGCGAGCGCTGGAGATTCTCCCGCGGCCTCGGTTCCGGGAAGTGTTGGCTGGTACCACATGCCGTGAGTAATTCCACGGTCCTCCAGGGCATGGGCCAGCCATATTCCCTCGCGTCTTCCTGTTCCGAGTGATTCGAGCGCTCCCGCCGAGGAGAGGGCCTCGATGTCCTGCCGTGTCAGTCGTGCACGATAGGAAAGGTCCGCGGTATTCGTGAACTCTTGCTCGTGACGGGCCTTCAGGATGCGGCCCACGGCGTCCCCCAACCCACGAACCGCAGCAAGCCCCAAACGGACGGCCCGAGTAGGATCTGCACTCACCAACGGGTGGGGTGTCACCTCTCTTTTCTCCCTTTGTTCGACGGCGGCCTCCTCCTGCGATTTTGTGACGTCGGGAGGCAGGACCAAGACTCCGTGTAGGCGGGCATCCGCCACGAGTGATTGCGGGGAGTAGAAACCCATGGGTTGCGCAGCGAGGAGCCCCGCATAGAACTCCTCCGGATGGTGAGCCTTGAGCCATGCCGACGCATAGACGAGGTAGGCGAAGGAAAATGCGTGGGATTCTGGGAATCCGAATTCTGCAAAGGCCTGAAGCTTTTCGTAGATCTCTTCGGCCACCTCACGAGTGATGCCACGCTTTCCCATTCCTTCCAGTAGGTCCTCTCTCAATTGCTCCATTCGCTCGTGGGAACGCTTCGATCCCATGGCCTTGCGGAGCTTGTCGGCTTGGCTCGGTGTGAATCCCGCCGCGTCAATGGCAATCTGCATGAGTTGCTCCTGGAAGAGCGGTACCCCCAGAGTTTTCTCCAGCGCCGGCCTGAGAAGCTCGTGAGGATATTCGAAGTCCTCTTTCTTTTTTCCGTGCCGGACTTCCCTGCGGCGTTGCAGGTATGGGCTCACCGACTGCCCCTGAATCGGGCCCGGGCGGATGAGGGCCACCTCAACAACGATGTCGTAGAACACCTCCGGGCGCAGCCGGGGCAGCGTTGCCATCTGAGCTCGGGATTCGACTTGGAAAACCCCCACGGTATCCGCGGCCTGCAGCAGTTTGTAGACCTCTGGATCTTCCTGCGGGAGATTGTGCAGGCTCAGCGGTCTTCCGTCGATTCCGGGAATTCCCCTGTCCGTCAGAGAAGTGAAGGCAATGCGCAACGCAGTCAGCATCCCCAAACCCAGCAAATCGAATTTGACGAGTCCGGCTTCAGCGCAGTCCTCCTTGTCCCATTGCAAGACGGTGCGGTCCGGCATGTTCGCCCATCCCACCGGGCACACATCAATCACAGGGCGGTCACACAGCACCATGCCCCCGGAGTGTATCCCCAGATGCCGTGGGAGTTTCTGCATCCGCGCGGCTATGTGGGCGACATCGTCGGGAACAGAGCTGGTCTCCCAGTGCTTTGCAAACCCTGCGGCGCGTCCGTGCCGAGCAACAAATTCTTCACTCTGAACGGCATGAAGCTCATTCGTGGGATCGGGCGTCTGCCCCTTGCTACGCGGGACGCGGTGCTCCACCCCTTGGGACCACTGATCTGCCTGGCCTTGGTCGTAACCGAAGGCTCGGGCTGTATCGCGGATGGCCGAACGCGGACGATAGGTGATGGTGTTGGCAACCTGAGCTGCGCATTCCCTCCCGTAGCGCCGGTAGACATGTTGGATGACCTCCTCGCGACGTCCGGACTCGATGTCCAGATCGATGTCCGGAGGCCCCGAGCGGTCAGTGGAGAGGAAACGTTCGAAAAGCATCTTGTGCCGCACGGCATCCACTGCGGTGATTCCCAGCGCGAAGCACACCGCCGAGTTGGCCGCGGAGCCCCGGCCCTGACACCAGATCCCCTCATGTGCACAGAAGGAGACGATTTCCTCCACGATAAGGAAATATCCGGGAAACTTGAGAGCCGAGATCACGTCCAGTTCATGATCGATGATCTTCCAGGCCTCTGGGTGCTCCTGCCTGCTTCCATAGCGCTGCAGAGCTCTCTCGTGGGTGAGCTGACGCAGCCACGTCTCCTCGGTGTGGCCCGCGGGAACCGGGAAAGGCGGAAGTTCGGGTGCCACGAGCACCAGGTCGAACACGCAATCCTGTGCGAGACGAGCCGCAGCTGTCACCGCATGAGGATGCTCTTTGTGAATCTGCCTCATCTGGGCGCCGGAGCGCAGATACTGCCCCGAGGCGGGAAGGTAAGGATTTATCTCCGGTAGAGTCATTCGAGCGCGGGTGGCTGCCAGAACATCTGCCACCGGCCGATCTACTGCCCGGGCATAGTGCACATTCCCGGTAACAATGGCTTCAACCCGAGCTTTCTCAGCCAGTTCCATCAGGAGGGCGCAGCGCTCGCGGTCCAACGGCGACCCCGTGGCGGTCAGTTCCACCACAACGTTGTCTCGACCAAAAGCATCGATGAGACGCTCCAACTCCCCCAAACCCCTCTCCGGGGCCCACAATCCCGGCTCTGATTCCAGAGCGCGACGTACTGCGCCCTTGCGACATCCTGACAGGATGACCCATTGGTCTTTGCTTGCTTCGGCCAACCCCTCAAGGGTGTAGTGGGCTTCCCCCTTCTTTCCACTTGCGAGCATGGCCTTGCCAATGGTTCTGGAAAGACACTGATAGCCCTGCGCGTGGCGGACAAGAATGGGCAGATGTTCGGCATGAGGATCGACCTGCCCCATGCGTACACCTTGTTGTGCAAGGCTCAGTTCGGTACCCATGGCAACAGGGAGCCCCGCAGTGCGCGCAGCTTCCGCAAGTTGAACGACCCCCGGGAAACCATCATGATCGGTGAGCGCCAAAGCATCAAGTTCCAGTTCGCACGCTCGTTCCACCAGTTCCGAGGGCAGCGACGCCCCGTCAAGAAAACTATAGGCCGAGTGCACATGAAGTTCCGCATAGGCTTTTCTTTCCCTACTCATAGCAGCCTTCCTCCCACCACTGCCCGTCTTCGATGTAGAGGAGCAGGGCGCTACCGACACCGACAACCTGCAGGTAGGCCCGGCGTTGATGATCCGCCCACCACCTCTGGTCAATGACCCAAGGCCCTGCAAATTCCACGATCGTGAGCACACGTCCCTGTCCCTGCACCGTACGGGGCCGCGGATCCTCACAATCCTCCACACACGCGAGTATTCCTTCACCGGTCACACACAGCGGATGCCCGCAATCCGCACAGACCTTCACGGGCACGGCAAGGGGATGCACGATGCTCGGGGCTGGCTCGGGAATGGAACCCGGCCAGGGCAGCTCCGCAGCTGCGGAGCTGCCCTTTGCCTCATTCCACGCCCTGTCTGTGAATCGCTCACTGGGTACACGCCCGCCCATCTTCTGGGGCACGCGCACCAGTTCTTCTCCCAAAAGGCTCTGCAGCCGTACAGCCGCACGGCCTGCTTGTTCCTCGTGGACACCCTTCCCGCCCCACAGGGGTTGCTGGCGTCTGCCCGCAAGCAGAAGATCGGTCATCGCCAGCTCCAAGCGGGCTACAGCCGCCCCTTCTTCGGGACTGTCCACCCAGCTGCCCAGTTGCCAACGCACTCGATCAACAACATCCTTGACTCCACCACCATCGAGGATCCATGCCCGTTGCAGCTCACGTCCATTGACAAGGGTTGCCGTGATGATGAGGCGCCCTCCGCTCAGAGACCGGGCCGCCATTTCGTCGGCCAATTCCGCGGCGAGTTGCCTGGCCGCAAAAGCTGCTTGCTGTGCATTGTCCAAAGGGGGCTCGAATGCTCTGGCAAAACCGAAGTCCGGGGTGTCTCTCTTCAGATCTGGCATCCGGGCGTCTTCCCCCGTCACGAGTTGCCAGACAAACAGGCCCGTGCTGCCGAAACGGGTCGCGAGCGCGGATCTACCCATTCGTCGTATGCCATCCAAAGTGCGTATCCCCAGTCTGTCGAGAAGCTCGATGCAGTTCGCGAGCTCCACGCGCATGTGCGCGGTGGTGACAGCGAGGAGAAGCACTGATGTGCGCTGAGCGAGAAGATAACCCTCGGTACGCCAGGCCGCAACGACCGCATTCTCCCGCGTTGCCAGCAGTGTGGCCAGAGTCCCGTTGGCAAAGCCCACCTGTGCCTCACATCCCGCGCATTCGGCAATTTCCCCGATGATGGCCTCCGCCAGCAGTTCGGAAGAACCTGCTCCGCGCAGGGCACCGCGAGCGGAAAAGAGGACGCTGCCGGGTTCCAGAACCGTGATGCGTGCAATGTGGCGATCGAGTGCCCGCAGTACCGGTTCAAAACGACGGGCGTCCCGTTCTGCATCCGGAGGAATCAGTATGGCGTCCGGGCACAGCGCGTGAGCATGCCGCTTGCCCATCCCGACCTCAATGCCCTCGCGACCAGCCCACGCATTGACTGCCAGCACTCCACGGTTGCCGCACACAGCGGCAGGGACACCTGCGGGAACCTCCCCCGCCAGCTCAGCCGCGGTAACCGGCCAGTTGGGTATCCACACCCCGCCTTGACTCACTCCACCACTGCCACTCCTTGTATCACTCGGAGTCCTCTCCTGGTCGCCGTGGCTTGTACCTGCAGCACCATCCGGAGCAATCAGGCTCACCGCGCCGCCTTCTTGCTCTTCTCTCGCCGCGCCATGACGATTCATGAGAGCACGACTTTCAACGTGGGCTGGACTGACCCACAATGCTCAGCATGTTCTTTCCGTTCAACCTCCGTGCGTACTTTCCAGCCGGACTCAGTACACTCTTTCCCTTCGGGGGCGGTTCCATCCGGTCGTGGGACAGCACGAATTCCCTCGTTCGACCACCAACTCTGCTGTGCCTGCCATCCCTGCGGGGTAATGGCGACATGGCAGGGTCTTTCCCCGGGCCGGAACATGTCCAGATTCAGTGTGTTGACGTGCCCGCTACCACCGCACAATCCATCCACTCCCACGAGATGCCCGTGCACCTGTTCCCGGCTCTCCCACCCTTCTCCAATGAGAAGTATCTTCCGGGAGAGTGCACGCCGGGCCAGAAGCCGTTTTTCGCGCGGATCGAGGAAAACCTGTTGCCCCACCAGAACAACATCGAATCCATCAATCGCAGTGGAAATGACCTGCGGAAGAACACGATTCTTGTATTCCGGTACAAGAATCACACGCTCGAAATCCATTCCCAGCAGCAGGGCCATCCCCCAGCTCATGTCCGGAATTCCAATGCAGGCAACCCATGCTCCTTGTGAGCTGGCCAAACCCGCCACCAACAGACTGGCGAGCCTGCTCCCACGTATCCCCACGGTCATTCCTCGCACCAGCCCATGCGGCAGTACCCCGGCAAGGGATGATGGAACAGCCCATCCTTTCTGTTCCGACCACGCTCTCTCCTGAACGCCAGACCCCAACCCGCGATCTCGCCCCTCACGGGGCAGATCAAGTTCACGCCCGGAATCACCCCGCGGGTGTGCTTCCCATGCTTCGTGTTCGGGAGTTGCTTCTTCGCTCACTTCCGTGTTCTGGGGCATGTCCAGAGCATGAGCCCCAAATGTGTGAGGGTACGTCCTATTCAGGCCCACTGCCGCTTCTGCTTGTACGAGGATCTGCCGCGCAGTTGTGAGACGCTCCAATGTTTCCACAACCCCTCCTTGATCGAACTGTTGTTCGATATTCAGACTAAGGCGTACCTCCGACACGTTTCCACCCCCAGTTCTCACGCGCAGCCCCCAGAAAAGGAAAACCCTGCACCGTTCTTGAAAAACATCGCCCCCTACCGTTTCTCGCATCTTTGTTTTAGCGTGGTGACATGGATCTCACACGACCTATCGCGCCCGAGCCCTACTTGTTACTCCCCGCACGCCCCACCTTCTCCCTGACGAGCTCAGACCTCATAGACGGTCAACCGATGCCCGTCGTCCACACTGACGATGGAGACAACCTGTCCCCACAACTGTCATGGAGCGGGTTCCCCGAGGAAACACAGAGCTTCGTACTCGAATGCTTCGACCCGGACGCACCCACTCCGGCCGGATACTGGCACTGGGGCGTTCTCGACATCGATTCAGAGACAACCTCCCTTGATCAGGGCGCAGGCCGCTCAGATCTCTTTCTCCCCGGAGCCGCAAGTCACGTCCGCAATGACGCCAGCGAGTTCAATTACGTTGGGGCCGCACCACCGGCAGGTGACCACGTTCATCGCTACATCTTCACGGTGCATGCTCTTGACGTCCCCTCACTCAATCTCCCTCCCGAGGACATCACGGCCACCGCGCTTTCCTTCAACACTCTGTTCCACACCATCGCACGAGCCCACCTGACAGTCACCTATCAGCATTGAGCGACCCACAACCACTGGCGCGGACACATCGATCCACTACAGGAGACACCACGTCACGCATCGAAGAGCCGCCCCCCTCATGCACCTCACATGGATTCGCCGCTCCGCCCTTCTGCGTTTACTGCTCTTCGCGAGCTTGTGCCCGCAAAGGATTGCTGCGGCGAGTACCATGTGGGGGTGTTTCATATTGTCTTCTACGAACCCCGCATTCCCGGCAACACAGGGGCAGCCATTCGCCTGGCTGCATGCACGGGCTCCACGCTCCATCTTGTCGAACCACTCGGGTTCAATTTCTCCGACACCCACCTCAAACGAGCCGGCTTGGACTACCACGATTTGGCTGAACTACAGATCCACCCCAACTTCGATGACCTCGTGAACAAAGTGGAGGGCGAACGCATCTTCGCTTTCACCGGACACACCGAGAACAATTTCGCCGAGGTTTCCTACCGTCCGGGCGACGTGTTGCTCTTCGGCCCCGAGCCCACAGGGCTTCCAGCACAAGTCGTCACCCATCCGCGCATCACGAGCGCGCTACGCATCCCGATGATGCCACACCTGCGGTCGTTGAATTTGGCAAACTCGGCCTCAATTGCCGTCTATGAAGCTTGGCGACAAAACGGTTTCACCGGGGCCTCCCGGATTTCGTGAGGCACAGCCTCACAAGCCACCGGCATCTGGGATGCAAAACCCACGCACGACCCACATCACGAATCCGCAACCACGGCCTTCCGCACCTACGATCCGCGTCACATCAGCGATGATGCTCAGGCGTCGCCAGGTTCGGCGCTCCGCTGATACACGATGGAAATCTCCTCCAGCAAATCCTCAACAGGCAGTTCCAGAGCCGCAGCAAGTTTCAGCAGTGTGAAAAGCTGCGGATTGACGGCCTTGTTGGACTTGCGGTCCGAACGCGCTGATTCCATGAGCTGATAGTGATTGCGGTCAATCCCCGCCCGCAATGCAACTTGTTCCTGCGACAATCCGAGTTCATGCCGTCGGTCCCGGATCGTCTGGGCGAAAAGCGATGCAAGTTGTTTCTCAAGCGGGGAAGATTCAGCCATGGATCCAAGACCACCGGGTAAACCCTGTCGCAGCGACGGGGTATACCCGGCGGCGAGGTTCACCCGGGACCCATCCGCGGAGATGAACCCGGTCATTCCCACCCGGGAGCTCGATGCGTGACCGAATACCCCGAGCCCCCGCCCAGCCATGACCTCCTCGGGTCAGCTACTCCCCCGGCACCCCGCCGCTCTCTAGCGCACGCGTAGCTCCCAACAGGCCACTGCACTCGCGGCGGCAACATTGAGAGAATCCACTTGTCCCGCCATGGGGATGATGACTGAGTGGTCAGCCTGCGCTATCGTGCGTTTGCGCAGTCCGTCTCCCTCGGTTCCCATGATGAGAGCAACTCGCGAATTATCACCCCTGCACTCGTCCAGATCCGCGAACTGATCCAATGGAATCGAGTTTTCGGTGAGGGCCAGCGCCGCGGTGGTGAAACCCGCCGAACGCAGTCGCTCGAGCGATCGGGGCCAGCCGCCGATTCGGGTCCACGGAACTTGAAAGACCGTCCCCATGGACACCCGTACCGCTCGTCGGTACAGCGGGTCGGCACAGTCTTCGGTGACGAGTACCGCATCAATTCCCAGCGCCGCAGCCGAGCGGAAGATGGCCCCCACGTTCGTGTGGTCCACGAGTCCCTCAAGAATCACGATGCGCCGTGCCCCTGTACCACCGCGCGCAGTGGAGAGAAGCTCAACTGGATCAATCAGTTCCGGACGGTTCATGGCGGCCAGAGCCCCGCGATGCAGATGGAAACCCGTGATTCGCTCCAGAATGTCCTCCTCGGCGACGAATATTGGGACATCGCCGCCGTCCACCCTTCCGCACGAGGAATCAATCCACGGTTCCAACTCCGCAAGCCAGCGCGGCGCAGTCAGGAACGAACGCGGTCGATGGCCCGCACCAAGCGCTCTCGTGATCACCTTGGAGGACTCGGCCATGTACAACCCGCGGTCCGTCTCAAGCTTGCGCCGCAACGCCACATCGGTGAGATTCGTGTAGTCGGTCAGGCGGGGATCACTGAGATCCGAAATTTCGATGAGCACGCTTCATGGTGCCACGGAACACGTCCACGGCCCAAGTTGTGTTCGGTCTTTTGAGCAGGCTTTTCGCGCACACCTTTGCGGCGATACCCGCACACCTCCTCATCCTGATCACCCACGTTCCACACACAGAAGGACCGCAACATCCGGGCCATCCCTTCAGTTGCGGTCCTTCCATCACCGATCTAAGGCGCTAGCACCCGATCATGTACCGTGCAGGTCTCCTCAGAGTCCACCGGGTAGGTTCGGGCGCTGCCCGGCCTCGGCGTCGGGATTGAATCTGCGACCGGACTGGGTTCCGGACTCGGACGCCACATCTGTCGCCTTGTCAGCTTCACCCTTGGCATCGGCGAGAGCCTTGTCGATGTCCGGCAGAGCGGTCGCAGCGAGTGTATCCGCGATTTCTCCCTTGTCCGGGAAACGCACCTTGTGTGCCCCGTCCGTCGAAGGAGTCTCGCTGTCAGTGTCCGGTTCGTCGCCGGAGCCGGCAAAGCCCTTCGACACTGCATTCAGAGCCGAGGTCAAATCACTCGGGATCATCCACAGCTTGGAGGAGGAAGACTGAGCAATCTGCGGCAGCATCCGAATGTACTCGTAGGAGAGCAGCTTCGGATCGGCGTTGCCTCGATGGATGGCATCGAAGACCTGCAAGATGGCCCGAGACTCACCTTGTGCGCGCAGGATCGTGGACTGGGCCTGACCTTCTGCACGAAGAATCGCAGACTGCTTCTCGCCCTCCGCCGTAAGAATCGCAGACTGCTTGACACCCTCGGCGGTCAGGATCGCCGCACGACGGTCACGCTCGGCCTTCATCTGCTGCTCCATGGCGCTCTGCACGGTTGCCGGCGGATCAATGGCCTTCAGCTCGACTCGCGAGACACGGATGCCCCACCGGCCGGTGGCCTCGTCCAGCACGCCTCGGAGCTGGCCGTTGATCTGGTCTCGACCGGTCAGGGCCTGCTCCATGTCCATCGTTCCGATGATGTTACGCATGGTGGTCACCGACAGTTGCTCGATGGCCGACATCGGGTTGGCGATCTCGTAGGTCGCGGCCTCCGGATTGGTCACCTGGTAATAGATGACGGTATCGATGGACACGTTGATGTTGTCAGATGTGATCACTGTCTGTGGCGGGAATGGAACCACTTGCTCGCGCATGTCGATACGCTGACGAACAGTATCAAAGAACGGCACCAAGAAATGCAGACCCGGTTGCAGTGTCTTGTGGTAACGACCCAATCGCTCCACGATCACCGTGTATCCCTGATGTACCTTGAATACGGCGCGGAATACCGCGACGATCACAAGAAGAAGTAGCAGCAGGAGCAATATCAGTACGACATTGCCTGCAATGTTATCTGCGGGCATGATTTTTCTCCGTAATCTTTAGCGGATGTCAGGCCTGTGGAGTGCGTGGTGCAACGACTGCGGTTGCCCCGTCAATCGCGACGACGACGACGTCCGTCCCCTGCGCGATCGTGCCTCCGGTTGACCGTGCCGACCAGACGTCGCCACCGATCTTGACGCGACCGGCACTTTCGTCAATCAGTGTCAGGGATCTTCCCGACTTGCCAACTTGGCCGTAGACGTTCCCGGCTGCTGGCCCCTTGGGATTCATCTTGTTCTTCGCCCACGGACGGGCAAAGAGAATCAATACAATGGAGGCGACGCCGAAGGCAATGATTTGCCATGCGAGGCTGTCTGTTCCAAATGCGACACCCGTGGTCACCAAGGCCGCGCCACCGAGCATGAGGAACGTGAATTCCACGGTAAAAGTCTCGATAATAAAACAAACAATGGCGATGATGAGCCATATGTGCCAAGCCATATTGGGGATCCCTTCCTCCTTGAAGGCGATGCCGGCACGGCAGCCTTCTCCACCATCCTACATATCCTGCGGCCTGGAACAGGGGAAGGTCTGCGGGCAGTCCTTCCCACAGACCTTCCCCGAACATGAATCTTGACCTTGCCGGTCCTTCTGGCACCTGTCCGGCAAAAGGGTCAGTTTGCGCCGCGGATCGCTTTGGCCGTGAACCGGCCACCCTCGTAGCTCACCGTGAGTGGAAGTCCGAATACTTGGGACAGATTCTCCGAGGTCACGGTCTCCTCAATGGGACCTGCGGCAAACTTCTTGCCGTCACGCAACAACAGGGCATGTGTGAATCCTTCGGGAATCTCTTCCACATGGTGTGTCACCAGAACAAGTACCGGAGCATATGGTTGATGGGCCAGCTGGCTCAGCGTCTCCAGAAGAGATTCGCGCCCCCCGAGATCCAGTCCGGAGGTCGGCTCGTCCAAAACAAGCACCTCCGGATTGGGCATCAGCGCGCGAGCAATGCCCACTCGCTTCGTCTCTCCCGAAGAAATCGTGTGAAAAGATCGTTTCTCCAACGACTCCACGCCCAGCTCCGAAAGAAGTTGCTTCGCTCTTTCGGTGTCCTCGGCGTCGTACTCCTCCCGCCAGGTCGCCAAATGCCCGTAGGCGGCGGTACGCACCACATCCAGAACCCGCTGGCCCTGCGGAATCTTCACGTCGAGCGAGGCGGAGGCAAGCCCCACCAAGGGACGCAGTTCATTGACATCCACTCGCCCCAGCTTTTCGCCGATGATCCAGACCTCGCCGCTGGTCGGATGCATCCGACCAGCGACAAGCTGGATCGTGGTGGTCTTTCCTGCGCCGTTGGGGCCAAGGACCACCCAGCGTTCACCCTCGTTCACATCCCAATCAACATGGTCGAGAATGTTGCGGCCGCCGCGGCGAACTGTCGCATCCTTAAGTTCGAGCACATCACCCATGAGTAATACCCTAATCCACACGAAAAGCCATCGAGAACAACGATCGCACCCAGACCAACGACGGAGGTTCCGCCAATGGGCAACGGCCCATCAGCGGAACCTCCTAAACATCAGAATTCATGGATGTCACAGTCCGGCGATGACGTCCTTGTAGAACTCCATCGTCTTGACACCGATCGACTCCCAGGAGAAATGCTCCTCGACGCGCTTGCGCCCGGCTTGTCCCATCTTCTTGGCACGATCAACATCGGAACACATGTCCTCCAACGCCGCGGCCAGATCCGACTCGAACTTCTCCGGGTTGATCGGGGTACCGGTTCCGTCGTCGAGCTGCTCGATCGGAACCAGAGTGCCGGTGACGCCGTCGTCGATGCAATCCGGAATTCCGCCAGTAGCCGTGCCAACCACGGGAAGCCCCACAGCCATGGCTTCGAGATTCACAATACCGAGCGGTTCGTAAACCGACGGGGTGACGAAGGTGGTGGAGCAGGCTTCCAACTGGACGATGCGGTCACGTGGAAGCATGTCTTCGATCCACACGACGCCGTCACGTTTGGCCTGCAGGGTCTCCACGAGCTCACGGGTCTCAGCTGCGATCTCGGGAGTGTCCGGAGCGCCGGCACACAGGATGACCTGGATCTCGGGAGAGATTTGCTGTAGAGCGCGAACAAAGCCGGGGACTCCCTTCTGACGGGTGATGCGGCCAACGAAGATGATGGTCGGCTTGTCCGGGTCCAGTCCGTAGGAGGCGAAGAACTCGCGGGCATCGGCCCACTCGGCTTCCGTCTGGGGAGCCTTCCACTCATCAAGGTCAATGCCATTGTGAATGACGCGGACGCGCTTTGGGTCGATTGCGGGGTAGCAGCGGAGAATGTCGTCGCGCATGCCATTGGACACCGCGACGATTCCGGCGGCACCCTCATAGGCGGTTTTTTCGGCCCACGATGACACGTTGTAGCCGCCGCCAAGCTGTTCCCGCTTCCAGGGGCGTAGCGGCTCCAACGAATGAGCCGAGATGACATGGGGAATGCTGTAGAGGAGAGATCCGAGGTGACCACCCATGTTGGCGTACCACGTGTGCGAGTGGACGATGTCCGCACCGTCGAGATCCTGCGCCATTGCCAGATCGACCGACAGAGTTCGAAGAGCCGCGTTGGCATCTTCCAGTCCGGCGAGGTAATCGTAACCGGTCAAAGTGACGCCGGAGGGAAGATCCGACTCTTCTTCAGTCGAGCGAGCACCGTCAAAGGCGTGGACATGGATGTCTGCGTGGGCAACAAGAACCTTGGCTAGTTCGGTGACATGCACTCCGGCACCACCGTAGACGTGCGGTGGGTACTCGCGGGTGAGCAAATCAACTCGCATGTTGGTCCTTCCTCGTTGAATGGATGCCAGATGGCCTATGCGCACCCACTCTATCGGTAACCAACCATTCGTGAGACGTTCTTGGGAAACGTGCCTCCCATCACTTTGTTTCATTGTAAGGTGGGCGTCATGAGATCAAACCCACGAGTTCTTTCCATCGTCTTGGCCGGAGGCGAAGGCAAGCGGCTGATGCCGCTCACTGAAGACCGCGCAAAGCCGGCCGTTCCATTTGGTGGCATTTACCGCCTCATCGATTTCTCACTGAGTAACATAGTCAATTCGGGATATCTCAAGATCATTGTGTTGACCCAGTACAAGTCTCACTCCCTTGATCGCCACATCACCAAGACGTGGCAGATGTCCAACCTTCTTGGAAACTACGTAGCTCCGGTACCCGCGCAGCAACGACGCGGCAAGAACTGGTACCTCGGATCTGCGGACGCCATCTACCAGTCCCTCAACGTGCTTGATGACGAGCGTCCGGACATCGTGCTGGTAACCGGCGCGGACAACATCTACCGCATGGACTTCTCCCAGATGGTCGAGGAACACATCGCATCGGGACGCGACCTGACGATCGCAGGTATTCGTCAGCCGCTCGAACTCGCCCCCGAGTTCGGCGTCATCGATGTCGACAAGGCCAATCCCACCAAGGTTGCCCGGTTCATTGAGAAACCGCAGGACACCACCGGGCTCGGCTTGGCCGACGCCCCGGACCAGTTCCTCGCATCCATGGGCAACTACTTGTTCAATGCCGATGCCCTGTACAAGGTTCTCACCGAGGATGCCGAGGACGAGGATTCCAAGCATGACATGGGTGGCAGCATCGTTCCCGCTTTCGTCGAAGCTGGAAACTGCAGCGTTTACGACTTCACCTTCAATGCGATTCCCGGCTCGACCAAGCGAGACGAGAACTACTGGCGAGACGTGGGCAGCATTGATGCCTTCTACGAGGCCAACATGGACCTCATTTCTGTCGAGCCAGTATTCAATCTGTACAACGATCGTTGGCCGCTGCTGACCGGTTACACCGGCCTGCCCCCGGCAAAGTTTGTCTACGGTCATCACGAGCGCCTCGGTCACGCCCTGGACTCAATCGTCTCACCGGGCGTGATCGTCTCCGGCGGCGAGGTCATCGGTTCGGTGCTCTCCCCTGGTGTCCGCATCAATTCCTGGGCATCGGTCCGTCAGTCCGTTCTGTTCGACGGCGTCACGGTCAGCCGCAACGCCACGGTCGTCAACGCAATCGTGGACAAGAATGCCGTCATTGGCGAAGGAGTCTCCATTGGTGTTGACACGGAGAAGGATCGCGCACGCGGCCTGCACATCTCACCCGGTGGGATCGTCGTGGTGCCCAAGGGCATGCACATCGACGAATAGTGTCTAATTGGAGCATGACTCTATTTGTTCGCGAGGGAGAACCGGTTCGGTTCTCCCTCGCCGCGCTTTCCCCCTTGCCCATTGGACTGTTGGCTCACACCCGCCATGTGTTTGCTCGGGAGTTCGACTCCGTCACCGAGTCGACGCCCGCGGTGCCGGAGCTTCACACGTTGAGCCTCGTCGGGAGGCGCGCCACCGCCAGCGACATCCGGGACATCGTTGACGAACTGCGCGGGCCAGCTCTTGCCCTGGGTGTGGACTGTGCCTTTCTCACCGGAGACATCGCGGTGGATGGCCCTCGCATGATCGTTTCCGATGTGGACTCCACCTTCATCCGCAACGAGGTCATCGAGATGGTCGCAGCCGCCGCCGATGCGGAAGAACTCGTCCGCGAGATCACCGATCGGGCGATGCATGGCGAGCTCGAGTTCGGGGAATCGCTGCGGCAGCGAGTGGCCGTGGTGCGCGGGGTATCCACCGACATCTTCGCCGATGTCGCATCGCGGGTCACCGTGACTCCCGGTGCAGAAAAACTCATTGCAGCCGTCCATGCCCGCGGAGGAGTCTTCGGCCTCGTCTCCGGCGGGTTTCACGAAGTGGTGGACCTCTTCGCCGAGCCACTTCGGGTGGACCGCATTCTGGCCAATCGTTTCGAAGTCTCCGACGGCCAGCTCACGGGCAAGACCATCGGGCCGGTCATCGACAGGCAAGCCAAGGCCGAAACACTGCGCGAATGGTCCAAGGCTCACTCGATCCCGCTGGAGCTGACCGCCGCAATGGGCGACGGAGCGAACGACCTGGACATGATGGAGGTGGCGGGACTCTCCGTGGCGTTGTGCGCCAAGCCCATCGTGGTGGCCCAGGCATCCGCGATCATCACAGTTCCTCGCTTCGACATCCTGATTGCCCTCGTCGGGTGGGATGCCCCGCGCGTTTAGGCGGCAGGTGGGACGCTCCCAACATCCAGCCGTGGTCGGCAAGGTTTAGACTGGAAAACATGTCAATACCTCGCACATCCACGGGCCGCAGCGCGGCAGTGCGACACGCCAACGTGCCGCAGTGCCCGCTGCGTTACGGTGAACCCTGTACCCTCTGTCAAGCCTTCGTCACCGGTCCGGAGGACTGTCAGACCGTGGCCATCGTCATGGACGATCCCGAACTCAAGGCACAGTGGGCCAAGGGCCGCTCAGCTTGGGCCCGTAGCCAGCGCCTCGCCAAGCAGCACCAACGCCAGAGCCAGCCGCGCCCAGACATACTGCATGATCCGAACGTACCAACCACGACACCGGCGTCGGTAAAAGAGACTCGAACAGTGCAAACGACGGAAAGAGCCACAATCATCGGCGGACTGATCCCCGGAACACCGCGCAGCTGGTAGATTCCCGGTCAAGAGAATCCCGTGCGAGATCGTCGCGTGACAACCCGCCACGGCCGGGCCTGAAGACTACGCGGGCTCAGATCGCCGAGCGCAACACGTCGCTCAGGAAAAGGCCGCCGGCATCGAGTTGGCTCCAGTCCTCCAGGCGGCCGATGGCGGCCGTCGCCGTCGGAAAGCCCGCGTGGATTTCAGCCTGGGCAGGAGAATCTTGGTCCGCCAACATGATGGAGGTCAGGGACATGGTCGGCTCGTGGCCCACAACGAGCACTGTACGAGTGTTCTCCGGCACCTCGCGCAACAGGCCCAACACCTCGCGCCAACTTGCACCATAGAGGGACTCCTCGCTACGTTCGGACTCCACAATCAGACCCCCCGACTGCAATCCCACGAGGGTCTGCATGGTACGCGTCGCCGCGGAAACAAGTGCCAGATCCACGTGTCCGACCCGCTGGGCGATGGGAGAGGCCTGATGTGCGGCCTGTTCCCTCCCCCGTGGGGCCAACGGGCGGGTGAAATCCCGGCGTCCGGTGGCGGCCTTTGCATGTCGCATGAGAATGAGGGTTGGCATGGATACAGGCTACCCCACGGAACATCCGCGCCGGCGCCTCACCAAAAACGTTCGCGCCATCATGCCACCTTGCTACGCCAACGCGATGAGATCCAGGTAGTCGGAGGACCAGAGATCTTCGTCGCCGTCGGGAAGCAACAGGACGCGCTCGGGAGCGAGCGCCTCCACCGCGCCCTCGTCGTGGGTCACCAGAACCACCGCCCCCTCGTAACGACGCAACGCGTTGAGGATCTCCTCGCGCGAAGCCGGGTCCAGATTGTTGGTGGGTTCGTCGAGCAGCAGCACATTGGCGGCGGAGACCACCAACATGGCCAGTGCCAGACGCGTCTTCTCACCGCCCGAAAGCACCTTGGCATCCTTGTCCGCGTCCTCGCCCGAGAACAGGAAGGAACCAAGCACCGAGCGCACGTGGGTGTCATCCAACTCCGGTGCCACGTAACGCAGATTCTCGACCACTGTCTTGGCCAGATCGATCGTCTCGTGTTCCTGCGCGTAGTAGCCCAACTTGAGTCCGTGGCCGGGAATCACCTCGCCCGTGTCCGGCTCCTCGATCTCGGCGAGCAGTCGCAGCAGGGTGGTCTTGCCGGTTCCGTTCAGGCCCAGCGCCACAACGCGACTGCCGCGATCGATCGCCAGGTCGACTCCGGTGAAAACCTCGAGTGAGCCGTAGGACTTGGAAAGTCCTTTGGCCGTCAGCGGGGTGCGCCCGCAGTGTGCCGGTGACGGGAAGCGCAGGTTGGCAACCTTGTCCGCCTTGCGGGCGTCTTCCGTCCCTTCCAGAAGGCGTTCGGCCCGCCGTGCCATGTTCTGGGCAGCGACGGCCTTGGTGGCCTTGGCGCGCATCTTGTCCGCCTGAGCCAGAAGGGTGTGCGCCTTCTTCTCGGCGTTGGCGCGTTCCCGCCGGCGACGCCGCTCATCGGTTTCACGCTGTACCAGATATTCCTTCCAGCCCATGTTGTACACATCGAGGCTGGCGCGAGTGGCATCAAGGTGCCACACGGCCGTCACGGTGTCCTGCAGCAGCTCCACCGAGTGCGAGATCACCACGAAGCCACCCTTGTAGGCTCGCAGGTAATCACGCAACCACACGATGGAATCGTGATCGAGATGATTCGTGGGTTCGTCAAGCAGCAGAGTCTCTGCCTGTGAAAAGAGAATACGAGCCAACTCGACGCGACGCCGCTGACCGCCGGAGAGCGTCTCCAACTCCTGTGAGAGCACACGATCAGGCAACCCGAGCGCCGCCGCCATCTGTGCCGCTTCCGCACTGGCTGCCCAGCCACCGGCGGCGGTGAATTCCTGATCGAGACGCACATAGCGGTCCATGGCCTTGATCTGGCGGTCACCGGTGAGGGTCGACATGTCGTTCTCCGCCTTGCGGATTCTTCGAATGGTGGCATCGACACCGCGCGCCGAAAGAATGCGGTCGCGGGCCAGCTCGTGGGGATCGCCCGCATGGGTGTCCTGCGGAAGATATCCAACCGAGCCGCTTCGGGAAATCTGGCCCGTGTGCTCGATCACCTCGGATGTCACGCCCTCCCCCGCCAGCAGACGCGTCAGCGTGGTCTTGCCTGCACCGTTGCGGCCGACGAGTCCGATCCGCATTCCCTTGTCGATGCGGAAGTTGGCGTCGACCATCAGTTCGCGGGTTCCGATGCGCATGGTCAGGTTCTGGGCGTTGATCACGCCCCCTAGCCTACAAACTTATGGCTGGGAGACCCAACCTGCACGGGGCGCTGTATCGCAACGCACCCCCGCTTCACTCACATCAATTGTGTGCATGGAGTCGGCTCAGGCCACTATCCTCAACGTATGTCCATGAATGAGGGAATCAGACTCGACGGTGCGCGAGTTCAGAAACGCGGTCGCGGCACGGTTGCCGCCGGTGGCATCGGAGGTATCGGCCTGATTGGCATCATCCTCATCTATCTGTTGACCGGGCAAGCGCCCGACCCTCAGCTCTTCGCTCCTCCCAGCGTCAACAGTGAGGACGGCGGCGACCTCACCGCCCAGTGTCACACCGGCGCGGATGCGAACGCCTCCACCGAATGTTGGATGGTCGCCACTGCCGAGTCCCTCGACGCTTTCTGGCAGCTTCAGCTACCCGAGGAAACCAACATCGACTACGTCCAGCCCGCCTTCGTCATCTTCAATCAGGCGACGACGACGGCGTGCGGAACCGGAACCTCTCAGATGGGTCCGTTCTACTGCCCCGCCGATCAGACCGTGTATCTGGACGTCACGTTCTTCGATCAGCTGGAGTCCGATTTCAACACCGAGAACTCGACGCTCGCCCAGTCCTACATCGTGGCGCACGAGTTCGGGCACCATCTTCAAAACGAGCTTGGTTACTTGAGCCGTGTGCGTCAGGGCGATACCGGACCGAGAGGAACGCAGGTGCGTTCCGAGCTCCAGGCCGACTGTCTGGCCGGCGTTTGGCTGCATCACGCCTCCACCACCGTGGATCCCGAATCTGGTGAGACCTTCCTGCAACCGATCACTCACGAGCAGCTGGATTCGGCCGTCGCTGCGGCCGCAGCCGTGGGTGACGACCACATCATGGAAAACGCCGGGGTCTCCGTCAATCAGGAGAGTTTCACCCACGGAAGTGCCAATCAGCGAATGAACTGGCTGATGCAGGGCTACGAGAACGGCACCGTCGCCTCATGCAACACCTGGGACGTCGCGCAGCCGTAGCCGATCCGGAGCCAACGGCCCCTTGATCTCGATTCCTCTCGGTATCTCGACTCCTCTCGGTCACTCAATCAGCGGGAGAATACAGTCGCCCAATTGGCGGCACGGAAACGCACAAGGGAGGGGACGACCCCGTGCGGGATCGTCCCCTGTGACCACCAAACGAACAACCACGGCCGTGAGCCCACCGAGTACTTGGCGAGCGTCGACGTCGTTCGAAAGCAGCTCGCGTGCCTCAGACGTTGAAGCCCAGAGCCTGCAGCATCTCACGGCCCTCAGTCGTGATGCGCTCGGGACCCCACGGCGGCAGCCACACCCAGTTGATGCGCATGGATGTCACCATGCCCTCAAGTGCCTGGGCCGCCTGATCCTCGATGACATCCGTCAGCGGGCAGGCAGCCGAGGTCAGCGTCATGTCGACGATGGCCTTCGTACCGTCAAGATGAACCCCGTAGAGCAAACCCAAGTCCACGACATTGATACCGAGCTCCGGATCAATCACATCGCGCAGGGCTTCCTCGATGTCCTCCACCGTGGGCGCAGCCACGGCAGTCCCGGGTGCCTCGGGCGTACCCGGGTAGGTCGGGGCTGATTCCAAGTTCTGACCCTCAGACATGGTCTCCTCCTTTTTCGGCCGCGACGGCCTGGTCTGTTGCGTCGCGCATGGCCATCCAACCGAGCAACGCACACTTGATACGCATCGGGAACTTGGCAACGCCAACGAATGCAGCAGCGTCCTCCAAGGTGTCCTCATCTGCTTCATTGAGGTCATGCCCGCGCGTGTCCATCAGTTTCCTGAAGGTCTCGGACAGTTCCATCGCCTCGGCGATCTCCTTGCCCTCAATCATCTCGGTCATGATCGAGATGGACGCCTGGGAAATGGAACAACCATGGCCCTGCCAACCAATCTCTTCAATACGAGAACCATCCGGCGAGAGCTTGACCTGCATATTCACTTGGTCACCACAGGTGGTGTTGACCTGAAACGACTCACCATCAAAGCTGTCGAGCTCGCCCTCACCATGGCGCTCGCGCGCCGCGTCGAGGATGATCTGCTGGTACATCGCATCCAAATCGCTCATCAATCCTCCAAACGGAAATAGTGCCGGACGCCCGCGAGGGCCTCCAGGAAGATATCAATCTCCTCAACCGTATTGTAGGGACCCACGGAAACCCGTGACGACGCGTAGACTCCGAAATGCCGGTGAATTGGTTGAGCACAATGGTGACCAACACGCACTGCCACTCCGCGTGAATCCAGGTACTGACCCACGTCGTGAGGGTGGACACCCTCGACGTGGAAGGCCACCGAACCGGTGCGTCCGACGCACTCGACGGGTCCCAGTACACGAATTCCTTGCAACGGTCGTATGCCGTCGAGAATTCGTTTGGTGAGCTCCTCTTCATACGCGGCGATCTTGTCCATGCCGATATCCATGAGGTAGGAGGCGGCCTCTCCCATGCCGACGGCCTGCGCGACGGGCTGAGTGCCCGCTTCGAACCGCGCCGGCGCAGGAGCGTAAGTCGTCTTCTCCATTGTCACCAGCTCGATCATCGACCCACCGAACTGGTAAGGGGGCATGACATCGAGCAGCTCACGGCGTCCGTACAGCGCCCCAATGCCTGTCGGTCCAAGCATCTTGTGCCCGGAGAAGACCGCGAAGTCGACGTCCAACTCCTTGAAGTCAACGGGCATGTGCGGAACCGATTGGCAGGCGTCCAGCAGGGTCAACGCGCCCACTCGCTTCGCCGCCGCCACGATCTGCTCCACCGGCGAAATCGAGCCGGAGACGTTGGAGACGTGAGTGAAGGCCACCAGCTTGGTGCGCTCATCAATGACGTCCAGTGTGTCGGTGTCGATGCGCCCATCCTCGGTCAAGTCGAGCCAGCGCAGCTCCGCCCCCGTGCGCAGGCACAGCTCCTGCCAGGGAATGATGTTGGCGTGATGCTCAGCGCGGGTGGTGACGATCACGTCGCCGGGTCCGACATGGAACCTCTCAGCGTGATCGCCCCTGCCCGCAGCCACATTGGACATGACGTAGGACACCAAATTGATGGCCTGCGTCGTACCCGAGGTCCAGACGACCTCACCGGGCTCTACCCCGACCAGAGCAGCGACGCGATCGCGGGCTTCCTCGAAGGCTACGGTCGCCTCCTCTGCAAGTTGGTGCGATCCGCGTTTCACGGCTCCATTGTGCACAACGTCCATCTCCCGCACCGCATCCAGAACACGCTGCGGGTGCTGGGACGTGGCACCGGAATCAAGGTAGACCAGCGGGACTCCCCCACGCACTGTTCGAGACAGTATGGGGAAATCCTCGCGTGGTGCCGGCGTTTGATTCATCAGGCCCCCACGAAGACGTCGTAGCCCGACTCCTCGAGCTGGTCGGCGAGCTCGGCGCCGCCGGTCTTGACGATCTTGCCTGCCGCGAAGACGTGCACGTAGTCAGGCTTGATGTACTGCAGGATGCGAGAGTAATGAGTAATCAACAGGATGGAATTGTTGGTCTCCTCGTGGATGCGAACAACACCCTCGGAGACGATGCGCAGCGCGTCGACGTCAAGGCCGGAATCGGTCTCGTCGAGGACGGCAACCTTGGGCTGGAGCAGTTCCATCTGCAGCACCTCGGTGCGCTTCTTCTCGCCTCCGGAGAAACCAACATTGAGATCACGGGACACAAAGTCCGGGTCGACCTTCAGATTGGCGGTGGCTTCCTTCAAACGCTTGGTCCAATCGCGCAGCTTGGGTGCGTGACCGTCAATGGCGGTCTTCGCGGTGCGCAGAAAGTTGGTGACCGAGACGCCGGGAACCTCCACGGGGTACTGCATGGCGAGGAACAGGCCCGCCTGGGCGCGCTCGTCAGGGGTCATGTCGGTGATGTCCTCACCGTCGAGCAGGATCTTGCCCTCGGTGACAACGTACTTGGGGTGGCCCGCGAGAGCGTAGGCCGTGGTGGACTTGCCCGAGCCGTTCGGGCCCATGATGGCGTGGACTTCGCCGTCACCAATGGTCAGGTTGACGCCGTGCAGAATCGGCTTGAGGCCCTCGGGGGTCTCAACGGAGGCGTGGAGGTTCTGAATCTCAAGTGTGGACAAGGTCGACTCCTCTTACAGGAAGGCGTCAACGTCTATGAGGACGTCGTCGCCGTTGATCTCAATAACGTATACGGGAACCGGCTTGGTTGCCGGAAGGGCGAGTGGATGGCCGGTGTACAGATCGAAGGGAGCTCCATGCTTCCAACATTCGATCGTTCCATCCTCCACATCGCCATCAGCGAGGGAAAAGTTCGCATGCGAGCAGGTGTCGCCGATGGCGTGCCAAGTGCCGTCGGAATCGCGAACCACCGCGACAGGAATCTTGGCACCCGACTCGCTCGTCAGTATCACCTGCTGTGCTTCGGCCGGATCGACATCCATCGCTGAGCAGGCGAACTGCAAACTCATTCAGCATCCTCCTCGCCATCTGCTGCAACCAGCTCGGCCAGATCGAGCTCGCGCTCGATCGCATTCATCAGCTTCTCCTGAACGGAGGCCACGCCGATCTGCTCGACCAGCTCGGCAAAGAATCCACGCACCACCAAGCGGCGCGCGATGTCCTCGGGGATACCCCGGGCACGCAGGTAAAAGAGCTGCTCTTCGTCGAAACGACCGGTGGCCGACGCGTGTCCTGCGCTGGCGATGTCGCCCGTCTCGATTTCGAGATTGGGAACGGAATCAGCCTTGGCACCCTCGGTGAGAACGAGGTTGCGGTTGAGTTCATAGGTGTCCGTGTTGGTGGCCTGCGCCTGAATGAGAACGTCACCGATCCACACCGAGTGGGCATCCTGACCCTGCAATGCGCCCTTGTAGGTGACGCGGGACTTGCAATTGGCCGGGCCGTGGTTGACGAAGATACGGTGCTCCTGGTGCTCCGCAGATTCGGTCACGTAGGCGCCAAGCAGCTCGGCGTCTCCGCCCTGATCCTCGTATGAGAGGGTGGTGGAAATGCGAACGACGTCGCCGCCGAGAGTCACCACGATGTGGCGTACCTTGGCATTGCGCCCCACGCGGATGCGCTGTGAAGAGAAGTGACGAGCCGTGCGCTCGGCCTCCTGAACCGATACCACGGTCAGCTCGGCCTCTTCTCCGACGGAGATTTCGAGACCCTCGTTCAACTCGCCCACACCGGTGTGCTCCAGCACGACGGTGGATTTGGAACGAGGCTCGGCGAGAACTGCGACATGGGCGGCATGCATGCCCTCGGGAGTGTCCATGCCGACGACGATCTCACGGCCTTCGCTGTCCTGCGGGATGGTGACGATGTAAGCCTCGTCGAACCCCTGCCAGGCCACGGCGGCGGAGCGGTCATCCGGGATCCCGACGGTGCCCAAACGGGGGTCGCGACGGCCAACAACCTCGACGACATCCGAATCGGTTGTCATCACCACGGATGCGGCCGAAAGCTCCGCGTCGAAGAAGTCGCCAACGCGGTCCATCGGGGTGAATCGCCAGTCTTCTTCCTGCCCGTTGGGTACTACGAAGTCCGAGGCGTCGAAAGATGAAAAACGATCCTTACGGGTTGCTCCGGTACTGAAATCCTCATTCTCAACCAGCACGGCGTTCGAATGATCTGTAGACAAGTTCGGCATGTCAGCCAACGCTTCCTTCCATCTGAAGCTCGATGAGGCGGTTGAGCTCAAGTGCGTATTCCATCGGCAGCTCGCGGGCAATGGGCTCCACGAAGCCACGTACGATCATCGCCATGGCCTCCGTCTCGTTCAAACCGCGCTGCTGCAGATAGAACAGCTGATCCTCAGAGACCTTGGAGACGGTGGCCTCGTGGCCCATCTCGACGTCGTCGGTACGGACATCGACATAAGGGTAGGTATCCGTCCGGGAAATGTCATCGACCAGCAAGGCGTCACAAATCACCGAGGACTTGGAGCCATATGCATTTTCATCCACTTGGACGAGACCACGGTAGGAGGAGCGTCCTCCCCCGCGGGAGATGGACTTCGAGACGATGGAAGAGGTCGTGTGCGGTGCCGAGTGGATCATCTTGGCGCCCGTGTCCTGGTGCTGACCCGGACCGGAGAACGCGGCCGACAGAGCCTCGCCGCGGGCATGCTCACCGAGCAGGATGCAGGCGGGGTACTTCATGTTGATCCGCGAACCGATGTTGCCGTCAACCCATTCCATGGTCGCGCCCTCCGCCACCGAGGCTCGCTGGGTCACCAGATTGAGGACGTTGTTCGACCAGTTCTGGATCGTCGTGTAGCGAACGTGAGCGTTCTTCTTCACGATGATCTCCACGTTCGCTGCGTGAAGCGAATCGCGCTGGTAGATCGGAGCCGTGCAACCCTCGACGTAGTGCACATAGGAGCCCTCGTCAGCAATGATGAGCGTGCGCTCGAACTGACCCATGGATTCCGTATTGATGCGGAAGTAGGCCTGCAGGGGGATCTCCACACGGACGCCCTTGGGTACGTAGATGAACGAACCACCGGACCACACTGCGGTGTTGAGCGAGGCAAACTTGTTGTCGCCCGCAGGAATGACCGAACAGAAGTGTTCGCGGAAGAGCTCCTCGTGCTCCTTGAGGGCGGTGTCGGTGTCCAGGAAGATGACACCCTGCTCTTCCAGATCCTCACGGATCTGGTTGTAGACAACCTCGGACTCGTACTGGGCGGCCACTCCGGCGACCAAGCGGGCCTTCTCGGCCTCGGGGATACCGAGCCGGTCGTAGGTGTTACGGATGTCCTCCGGCAACTCGTCCCACGAGTTTGCAGGACGCTCGGTCGACCTCACGAAGTACTTGTACTCGTCGAAGTTGATCTCGGAAAGATCCGCGCCCCACGTGGGCATCGGACGACGCTCAAAGAGTCGCAACGCCTTCAGGCGCAGCTTGAGCATCCATTCGGGTTCACCCTTAACGGCGGAAATATGGCGGACGACGTCCGCGCTGAGACCACGCTGGGCAGCCTGACCAGCAGCGTCGGAATCGTGCCAGCCGTAGCTGTACGTTCCACCCAACGCTGCGATGGTCTCATGCTGCTCATTGATAGCCTCAGCAACCGCGGCCTCATGCCGGGTCTGTGTCATGGCTGTCCTTCCATGTTGTGTGAAGTCTCGCGGGCACGCGAGACGAGCGGAATGGTCAATGTGCACACGTGCTCACCACCGGCCAGAGTGGCCAGGCGCTGAACGTGCACGCCAAGAAGTCGATGAAACGCTTGCGTTTCGGCCTCGCACATTGCCGGGTACGCCGTTGCGACGTCCTGAATGGGGCAATGTCCCTGACACAGTTGGAGTGTCAGTCCTCGAGGCCCGCGACGAATGCTGGCCGCGTAACCATCCTGTGTAAGGGCACGCGCCAAAGCCTGCGCCCGTGATTCCATGTCGTCGCCAACCGCATCAAGTGCGGGGCGGTAGCGCTCCTCCAGCCCAGCGATTCGCTCTTCGGCAAAACGTCGAATACCCTCGTCGCCCATTGTCGCCATGACGAAGTCGAGGGCTTGCGTGGCAACGTCCCCGTAGGAATCCCCGAAAGTCGCCTGACCTTCGTCCGTCGCCACGTAACGGCGTGAGGGCCTACCCCGGCGTGCCGGTTTGGCGGCGACACCCTCATATTCAGCGATTTGTCCGTCCACTTCGAGCTGGGCCAAATGGCGCCGCACTGCGGCGGCCGTCAAGACGAGTTCTGCTGCTAGCTCCGCAGAAGTGATCGGGCCCTTCTCGATAATGAGACGGAGGATCTTGTCTCGTGTTCCAGCGTCTGGATCAAGTATTCCAGTCATGCGATCCCCCTCCCATGCGCCCATCTATTAAACAACATTACTGTTGCAAAAATCCAGCGGAGCCGCCTCGGAGCACCACCTTTGTGGTGTGAGGAGACCCACCCGCCAAAATGGAATTATTCCAGTAATTGGCGGGTAGGCCTATTTTTTTGGGTAGCGGAGGTTCGTCGGTTCAGGCCTCTCGATCTCGCTGTCCGCGAACACTCCGAACTCTCAGGGATGAGCCCTTCGTGCCGAGAGTCTGGGTGCCTGCTCCCCGAACCACGGCTAGTGCCGCTTCGCGGCGTACGCCAGAACTCCCACCACCAGAGAGGGGCTGTGCAGGTCGCCGGACAGAACACCGGCGACGACCTCATCCAGGGGTACCCAGGCCGTTTCGATCTCGGCTTCCTCGTCCTCGCGAGCAAAATCCGTCTCCACGCGATGAACATCCCGGGCGAGGAACACGTCAAGTTTCTCGTCCGAGCATCCCGGAGAGGTGAAGAAGCTGGCGAGGAAGGTGAGTTCACCCGCCCCCAGCTCGGCTTCCTCTGCCAATTCACGAGCCGCGGCCACCTTGGGATCCTCACCCACAATGTCCAACAGTCCGGCAGGAATCTCCCACAGCAGCCGACGCACCGGATGACGGTACTGGCGAATGAGCAGAATCTCCTCGCCGGCCTTCCCCTCGCGAACGGCAAGCACGGCGACGGCGTCGTCATGCCTGATGTACTCGCGAGTCATCCGGCTGGAGGAGGAAACCAACTCGACGTCGTCGACCAACACGTCGAAGATGTGCCCGCGAAAGGGCGTTGAAGACGCAAGCATCCTGGCGTGCGCAGGGACTTCCTGATCTCGCAACTTGTTCGATACCGCGGTTGCCATGCTTTTCACTGCTTCTCCTTCGACCACTGGCTGCCCCTGCAAACTACCATTTTCGCCCAAGGTTTACCGAAGAGCCCTTACCTTCGCCATCGGGCGAAAACCTTCCCACCATTCACCTTCCACGGTACTCACGCGCCGCCGCGATCAACCCGGCGAAGAGCGGATGCGCCCTGGTCGGACGGCTCTTGAACTCCGGATGGGCCTGCGTCGCCACGTAATACGGGTGAAGATCGTCATCGAGTTCGACGAATTCCACAAGTTCTCCATTCGGTGATGTACCCGAGATGCGAAGCCCCGCCTCCTCCAGAAGCTCACGATACTGCGAGTTGACCTCATAACGGTGGCGATGGCGTTCACTGACGATGTCCGTCCCGTACGTCTGCGCCACGACCGAGCCTTCCATCAGCCGCGCCGGATAACCTCCCAGCCGCATGGTGCCACCCAAGTCGCCAGCCCCCTCCACGAAGCTGAGCTGCTCCGCCATCGTGGCGATCACGGGTTCGCTGGTTTCGGGATCGAACTCGGTGGAGGAGGCGTCGACGAGACCCGCGAGGTTGCGTGCCGCCTCAATCACCATGCATTGCAGGCCGAGACAGATCCCCAAGGTCGGGATCCGGTGTTCGCGGGCATATCGCAAGGCGCCGATCTTGCCTTCGAGTCCACGAACGCCGAAGCCTCCGGGCACCAGAATCGCGTCGACCTCGGCGAACTGCTTGGCTGCGCCAGCCTCGCTTTCACACGAGTCGGAGGCAATCCAACGGATATCGACTCGCGCACGGTTCGCGAACCCCCCAGCTCGCAGCGCCTCCGCCACGGAGAGGTAGGCATCGTGCAGATCCACGTACTTGCCCACCAGACCCACGGTAACGGTGACCTCAGGATGTCGCACTCTTTCCAGCAGATCGTTCCAGTCGGTCCAATCCACGTCCCGGAAGCTGAGGTTCAGGCGTCGCACGGCATAGGAGTCCAGCCCCTGGTCGTAGAGCGTCACGGGAATCTCGTAGATTGACGGTGCATCCTTGCACTGGATGACGGCTTCCCGGTCCACATCGCACATCAGCGAAATCTTCTGCTTGACGCCCTCCGGAAGGTCCCGATCGCAACGCAGCACCACCGCGTCCGGTTGGATGCCGATACTGCGCAGGCTGGCCACCGAGTGCTGGGTGGGTTTGGTCTTGAGTTCTCCGCCCGCCGCGAGATACGGGACGAGCGAGACATGGATGAAGAACACGTTGTCCCGGCCCAGTTGCTGGCGCACCTGGCGCGCGGCTTCCAGGAACGGTTGGGATTCGATGTCTCCCACCGTGCCACCGATTTCCGTGATGATGACATCGGGAACGTTACCGTTCTCGTCCTCCGCGGCCTGAGCGCGCATTCGGTCGATGATTTCGTTGGTGATGTGCGGGATGACCTGGACGCATTCGCCAAGGTACTTGCCCGCGCGTTCCTTCGTGAGCACCCGCGAATAGACCTGACCGGTCGTGGAATTGGCCGCGCCGGTGAGGTTCACGTCGAGGAAGCGCTCGTAGTGACCGATATCGAGGTCTGTTTCGGCCCCGTCCTCCGTCACGAACACCTCTCCGTGTTGGAAGGGATTCATCGTTCCTGGATCGACGTTGATGTAGGGATCGAGCTTCTGCATCGCGACGCTGAGTCCGCGTGCCCGCAGCAATCTGCCCAGACTTGAGGCTGTGAGGCCTTTTCCGAGGGAGCTCGCCACGCCGCCGGTAACGAAGATCTGACGAGTGACCGTATTCTGATTTCCCGGGAGCCGGGTCTCTAATTGTTCCACGGAATTTCAGCCTATCATCGGCCGTATTTCGTCCGTGTTACGACGCCCTCACAGGTGGACCGAGAGGGAACAGTGGTAGGCGGTTGTGCGGTGTGAGGTGGCCGTTGGCGCCTTCATCGCCCGAGCCAACAACACGTATTGTGCGGTGAAGATCACACCGTCGGTGGCTTCTTGCCCCTCGCGACCGAGAGCGCGCGGCGATCCGTGAGGTATATCGCGCCCGCCCCTCCTGCCACGATGAGGAGTCCTCCCGCCGTCGCAGCTGCAGTCGCTCCGACGAGCCCCCTTCCGAGCCAGTCCAGAACGAGCTGGGCGAGACCGTAACCAGTCGCCCCCACGACCACCGCAGCCAGTGAGACGACGACGGCGCCGCGTGTCATTCCCGCCGTCGCCTCCTGTCCGAGAGCCGCCCTGATGGCAACCAACTGGCCGAGGGCACCAACCGTCATTCCCACGGAGATTGCAATTCCAATGGCCACCAGGGTCTCGGTTCGTCCGGTCAGTCCAAGCTGCACCTGTACAAGCAGAACCACGCACACCGTCAACCATGCGGCGACATTGACCGTCACCACCGCGCGCGAGGCCTCAATGGCGTACAGGACACGCGAACAATGGTAGATCAGCGCGTAGCCAATCAGACCCGGAGCCATGGCGATGAGTGCGGCATCGAGCCCCGACGCCTCTCGCAGGGAATCAAAGACGAGTTTGGCTGGCACGGCGAGGGCTGCCAGCAGAACTGAGCAGACGATTCCTATTTCGAGCACGAGCCGCGTGGATCGTGCCGTCAGTTCCGCCAGACCGGGGCGCCCGGGCAGCGCCGCGGCCTCGGAAAGGCGCGGAAAGACGGCCGTGGCGATCGGGACCGCAAAGACTGCGTAGGGAACCATGTAGATGGCATTGGCGAAGGTGTAGATCGGATAGGCGCCGGCGCCGTCGTCGCCCAGAGAGCCGTACGTATTCGCGACCACCATGATGACGATGATCTGGACCTGCTGGGCAAGAATGCCTCCCAGGCCCGCCCCCATGAGCTTGAGGGCACGCCGGGCAACACCGTCCGGGAATCGGAAGGTTGGGCGTAGACGCACCAGCCGAAGGACCGGAACCAGCTGCGGCAGCGAGAAGGCCACGACCCCCAGCGTGGTTCCCCAACCCAGCCAAGCAATCGCGGCGCGGGAAAGCGACTCGGGATCGTTCTGCTGACCGTCAGC
>WPCI01056534.1_pt1 | contig 32513 bp, 31 predicted proteins | sample 5399871 | NCBI WGS metagenome assembly WPCI01 (sample SAMN12869469, study PRJNA574797) | sludge metagenome | isolation source: wastewater treatment of pH7 | place: China:Beijing | collected 2019-05-20 | reverse complement strand
TTGGAATGAAGAGAGGTTCTTACAAGAGCTAAATAAGTAAGAGGTGCAAACTTACCATGAAAAAAATAGCATTAGCGGTATTAAGCCTTGGCCTACTTGTAAGTGGGTGTAGTGCAGGTGCCGACAAAGATGAAAAAGTGGCTGAGAAATCGGGGAAAGCAAAAGAACAATCAGTTGTTCCAAAATACGCTATTTCGGATGAATATTATAAGACGACTATTCCATTTGATGGTGGAAATGCACGTGGTTTAGTGGTGCAAGGGTTAAATAGTCGTCTTGATATAGATGAATTTGAAACAGGGTTAATGCGAATTGCAAAAGAATCATTTAGTACGAAAGATAATTTTTTAAAAGGCGGAAAAGCTCTAGATACTCAAACTATACAGATGCTTGTTAAAAGAAAACGTACAGATGCTGAACAAAAGGAACTAGAGGACAAATTAAAAAAAGATGCAGTTAAATTTCCTAATATAGGATTAAACCCTGCATTAGGAACAGGATCCGAATCACTAGAAGTGAAAAATAAAAAAAATCCAATATATATTTCAAATATTTTAGAGCATGATTATTATGTGAAAAAAGGCGATAACGGCGAGGAACGCGTTGGTATGGTAGTTGGATTAGCAATGAATTCTGTTCAATATTTTAACGAAGAGCATGGTTATCCACGTGAAGCTGCAATCCCGGATGAAAAGATGTTAGCTGAAGGGAAAAAAATGGCGCAAGAAATTTTGAAAGTCATACATCAAAAACAACCTGATACAAAAAATATTCCGATAACATTTGCGATTTATCGTCAAACTCCAAAGTCTTCGCTCGTGCCAGGTAATTTTGTTTCTTATGCAAATGTAGAAAAAGGTAGTGAAACGGTTGAAGATTGGCAACAAATTAATGAAAAATATTATTTGTTCCCATCAGAGCAAGCGAAAACAGATAATAAACGTGAAGACCTTGCAAGAGTATCCAACTTTAAGGCAAAACTAAGCGATTATTTCCAAGGCGACTATACAGCTGTTATTGGTACTGGTATGTATAGAGATGATGAATTAAGAGAAATGAAGCTTGATATTCCTGTCCAGTTTAATGGAAAAGCTGAAATAGTTGGTTTTACACAATATGTGGCAGGGCTTGTTATGGAATACTTCCCGAATTATATGAAAGTACAAGTAACGATTAAATCTGTAGAACGCCCAGAAGCTATTATTATACGTGAAGCAAAACAAGATGAACCACTTGTGAAGATTTTAGATTAAATATGAAGGCTGTTCCTCTATGGAACAGCTTTTTTTCTTATGTAATTTTGTTATAATTTAAAATGTTGTAAAAAATAGGGGTAAGGGGTAAAGCTCATGGAAGAATTAAGTTTTCAAGTCATTATTTTATTAATTGCATTCGGTTTTTTAGCAGCTTTTATTGATTCCGTTGTTGGAGGAGGAGGGTTAATTTCGCTTCCTGCGCTTATGTTTGTTGGCTTATCGCCAGCTTCGGCAATTGCAACGAATAAATTAGCGGCAACAATGGGGACGTTTACGAGTGCGATGTATTTTATTCGATCAGGAAAAGTTGATTTTAAAATTGTAGGAAAGTTAATCCCGTTAACTATTGTTGGAGCTGTTGCAGGTGCTTTAGTAGTAAAATTTATTCCACCGGATATTTTACGCCCATTAGTACTTGTAATGTTGGTATTTATTGCTATTTATATTATTGCAAAAAAGAATTGGGGAAGTGTGTCTACCTATAAGAAGATGACGCAAAGAAAAACATTAATATTTTTCTTTGCTATTTTAATGATAGGATTTTATGATGGATTTTTTGGACCAGGGACAGGATCGTTTTTAATTTTTGCATTTTTATTAATTGGCTTGGATTTTATTCAAGCGGCAGCATCTGGAAAACTTTTGAACTTTGTTAGTAATATTGTATCTTTAATTACTTTTTTATTTTTAGACATAATTCATTTTGAATACGGTATTATCAATGATCTTAGGTGCTTATTTGGGATCGAAGTTTGCGGTTCAAAAAGGCGTTGGATATGTAAGAACTTTATTTTTATTAGTTACTATATTATTGATCGGGAAAAATGTTTTGGAATATACTCATATTTTGTAGATTCATACGCATGTATGAATCTCTTTTTTTTATTATATTTTAAAAATTTATTAATTTTTAAAATATAAGTCTAGGAATATTTGAATAAATCTAAATTATCGTGTAGAATAATGTTGTAAAATGTAAACGTTTTTCTAAGGGGAGGCTAAAAATAATGGTAGTAGCATACAAACATGAGCCATTTACAGATTTTTCAGTGGAGGCTAACAAATTAGCGTTTGAAGAAGGTTTAAAGAAAGTAGAATCTTATCTTGGGCAAGACTATCCATTAATTATTGGGGGAGAAAAAATCACTACAGAAGACAAAATTGTTTCTGTAAACCCTGCAAATAAAGAGGAACTTGTTGGTCGTGTTTCAAAAGCAAGCCGTGAGTTAGCTGAAAAAGCAATGCAAGTAGCGGATGAAACATTCCAAACTTGGAGAAAATCAAAGCCAGAAATGCGTGCAGACATTTTATTCCGTGCTGCAGCGATCGTTCGTCGTAGAAAACATGAATTCTCTGCTATTCTTGTAAAAGAAGCAGGTAAACCATGGAATGAGGCAGATGCTGATACAGCAGAAGCAATCGACTTTATGGAATATTATGGTCGTCAAATGTTGAAATTAAAAGACGGAATTCCAGTAGAAAGCCGTCCAATTGAATATAATCGTTTCTCTTACATTCCATTAGGAGTAGGTGTTATCATTTCTCCTTGGAATTTCCCATTCGCAATTATGGCAGGTATGACAACAGCTGCTTTAGTTTCTGGTAACACAGTATTACTAAAACCAGCTAGTACAACTCCTGTAGTAGCAGCGAAATTCATGGAAGTATTAGAAGAAGCTGGCTTACCAGCTGGTGTAGTAAACTTCGTACCAGGTAATGGTTCTGAAGTTGGTGACTACTTAGTAGATCACCCTCGTACACGTTTCATTAGCTTCACTGGATCTCGTGATGTAGGTATCCGTATTTATGAGCGCGCAGCGAAAGTAAACCCAGGCCAAATTTGGTTAAAACGCGTTATCGCTGAAATGGGCGGTAAAGATACAATCGTTGTTGATAAAGAAGCAGATCTTGAATTAGCAGCTAAATCTATCGTTGCATCAGCATTCGGATTCTCAGGACAAAAATGTTCTGCATGTTCTCGTGCAGTAATCCACGAAGATGTATACGATCACGTATTAAATCGTGCTGTTGAATTAACGAAAGAATTAACAGTTGCTAACCCAGCTGTATTAGGTACAAACATGGGTCCTGTTAATGACCAAGCTGCATTTGATAAAGTAATGAGCTATGTTGCAATTGGTAAAGAAGAAGGTAGAATTTTAGCAGGTGGCGAAGGAGACGATTCTAAAGGCTGGTTCATCCAACCAACAATCGTTGCTGACGTTGCAGAAGATGCTCGCTTAATGAAAGAAGAAATCTTCGGACCAGTAGTAGCATTCTGTAAAGCAAAAGACTTTGACCATGCACTTGCAATTGCAAACAATACAGAATACGGTTTAACAGGAGCAGTTATCTCTAACAACCGTGATCATATTGAAAAAGCACGTGAAGACTTCCACGTAGGTAACTTATACTTCAACCGTGGATGTACTGGTGCAATCGTAGGATACCAACCATTCGGTGGCTTTAACATGTCTGGTACAGACTCTAAAGCTGGTGGTCCTGACTACTTAGCGCTTCACATGCAAGCAAAAACTACTTCTGAAACTTTATAAGAAATAGTAGAAGAGATCTTCGCAGTCTGCGAAGATCTCTTTTTTTTGAAAAAATTTTTATATGTGGATTAACATAGTAATCAGTAGAAAAACTAATAAAGTAATAAGGTTTACTTCAGCAAAATGAGGTATATTTATATTTGCTGAATAGATTCTCTTTAAAGATAAGAAAAGTAGGTGAACAAAGTGGGAAAATATCAATTGGATTACAAAGGCCAGGTAGCTGTCGCAAAGTTTCATGAAAAACAGACGCCTGTCAAATTTGATAAAAAGCAGCAAATTGAAAAATTGCGTGCGGAGTATTTGAAAAAGAAACAAAAACAAACAGATAAATAGTAGGAGAAACTAGTTAATTTGAATAAAAAACACTTACCATATATTACTATTTGGTAAGTGGAACTAGCTAAACCCTATTCATATCAAGATAAACATGTAAATAGAAACAAAACAATGAGAAAAGTTGACTTATTAGTCACATTTTTTTGTATTCATTTTAAGGATTTCCTGTATAATACAATTTGAAAGAAAATCTATGGTTTGACAAGAAACACTCTTTTCGGTTTTGCTCACTGAAGAGAGTGTTTTTTTGTAGCTAAAAACTCCTCTGTACTCATTACATTTGCATAGACACCATTTAAACTAGCTAAAATTGTGTTATGAATATAAACGGCTGGTATAGTAGCATTCTTAAAAGAAAGGTCTTTTGTAGCACAAGCATCATGTATAACAGTACATTGCAAGCCGAAATCAAAGGCAGCCCTTACGGTAGCATCAATACACATATGAGTCATCATCCCGCATATGACAACGTGTTCAATAGCTAAACGTTGTAATTGCTTTAGAAGATCAGTTTCGCGAAAACTATTTGGATAATGCTTGAGTATAACCGTTTCTTCTCTAAGTGGGCGTACACTTTCATGAATATGTACACCTTCTGTATTGGGGAGGAAAAAAGTAGCGTCCTCTTTTATTGCTACATGTTGGATATGAAAAATAGGTTCGTTTTTCTTTCTAAAGAGCTGTAGTAGCCGACGGGCATATGCGCTTGCTTCGACTGGATTACGTAATTCCATTTTGCCGTGTGGAAAATAATCATTTTGAATATCAATGAGTAAAAGAGCTGTTTTCATATATTTATCTTCCTCCGATTTCATATTCAAATAATGGTATTCAATTAGTAGAGAAGATTATCCTTTTAAAAAATATGCAAGAGGAGAATTTTACATAACTTTAAAGATTACTATTTTTTCTTGAATTTTTCATCTGAAAATTTTAATAAAGAAATAATTAATATTTTTCTAAAAAATGTATTGACTCTTATTATTCTGAGTTCTATAATGAGAATTAATTAAACGACAATTAAATCGATACATTCTTATCCAGAGAGGTGGAGGGACTGGCCCTACGATACCTCAGCAACGGGTTTTTTTAATACCGTGCTAACTCCAGCAAGCCTATGAAAGGCTTGGAAGATGAGAAGATGTGAACGAGTACATATAAGTGCTCTCCTTCTTATCTTTATGGTTGATAAGAAGGAGAGCACTTTTTATTTTACCTCGAGAGCTCTGCTTCAAGTTTTCACAGCATATAGGAGGGGAAAAAATGATTTCTTTTAACAATGTAAGTAAAGTATATGAAACAGGTGGGCAATCTGTTCATGCGGTGGAGGATGTAACATTATCAGTTGAGAAAGGCGAAATTTTTGGCATTATCGGTTTTAGTGGCGCTGGAAAGAGTACGTTATTACGCCTAGTAAACATGTTAGAGAGACCAACGGCAGGAACGATTTCAATAGATGATAAAGAGATTACATCATTATCGACGAAAGAATTACGGAAGCTAAGACAAAGAATCGGGATGATTTTTCAAAGTTTTAATTTATTTAATTCAAGAACAGTATTTGGGAATATTGCTTATCCATTAAAGTTAGCGAAAGTACCAAAGAATGAGATAAAAGAAAGAGTAAATGAATTGCTGAAGTTTGTAGGGTTAGAAGATAAAGCAAACAATTACCCAGAGCAGCTATCAGGTGGACAAAAGCAGCGTGTTGGTATTGCTAGAGCGCTCGCAACATCACCAGATATTCTTATATGTGACGAAGCAACATCAGCTTTAGATCCAGAAACAACGACAGAAATTTTGAACTTATTAAAGAAAGTAAATCGAGAATACAACTTAACAATTCTTCTTATTACACATGAAATGCATGTTGTGAAAGAAATTTGTCACCGTGTAGCTGTAATGGAGAAAGGAAAAGTTATTGAAGAAGGAAAACTGTTTGATGTTTTCACACAACCAAAAACAAAGACGACTCAAAACTTTGTACGTTCTGTTATTAATGATCATTTACCGGAAAGTGTTTTAGCAAAAATTCAAAATGGTGGTCAGATTTATCGTCTAACATTTACTGGCGAGGAGACAGGACAGCCAGTACTATCATATATCGCAAAAAACTATAATGTCGATGTAAATGTACTGTACGGAAATATTATTGAACTTCAAAATGTGCTATTTGGAAATCTTCTTGTAGAATTGCAAGGTGAACAGAGGGAAATTCAAAAAGCATTACAACATCTAAGACTGCAAGTGCAGCTGAAGGAGGTAGAAGCTCATGCGAGTTGATTGGAGTATATTTTGGCCGCGCATACTAGATGCAACAGGGGATACTCTCTTAATGGTAATTGTAACCCTTATATTTGCTACAATTCTTGGTATACCTCTAGGTTTACTTCTATATGTAACGAGAAAAGGAAACTTTTTAGAAAATAAATGGGTCTTTTCTATTCTTAATATTATCATTAATACAATTCGTCCAATTCCATTCATCATCTTCTTAGTAGCTTTAAGCCCGCTAACAAGAAGTGTTATCGGAACGACAATTGGAACGGCGGCAGCAATTTTCCCAATGACGTTAGTTGCATCAATCGGTATTGCTAGAATGGTTGAAACAAATCTTGTTTCTGTTCCGAAAGGGGTAATCGAAGCAGCTCAAGCGATGGGTGCTTCACCAATTAGAATTGTTTTTGAAATCCTTGTACCAGAAGCGTTAGCACCATTAATTTTAGGTGTTACATTTATGACAGTTGGTTTAATTGAATTTTCTGCAGTTGCTGGGCTTGTCGGTGGTGGCGGTCTTGGTGACTTAGCAATGACATATGGTTATCAACGTTTTGATACATCAGTTATGTTCGTAACGGTCGTTTTACTTATTATTCTCGTACAGTTAGCTCAAAATTTAGGAAACTACTTTGCGAAAGTCTTTTTACGCAGATCATAAAAAGAAAGAGGGGAAAGAAAATGAAGAAAATTTTAGCATTTGCATTATCAGCGATTGTAGGGGTTTCAGCGTTAAGCGGTTGCTCAGATGCAGGAACAAAAGAGAAAACAGTTCGCATTGGTGTAACTGGAACGGATGGAAACGCTTGGGAAATTGTAAAGGAAAAAGCTGAAAAAGAAGGGATTAAAGTTAAACTGGTTGAGTTCTCTGATTACACAACACCAAATAAAGCGTTAGCTGATGGAGATATTGAATTAAACTCATTCCAGCATATTGCTTTCTTAGAGCAATTTAAAAAGGAGCATAAATTAGATATTACAGCTGTTGGTACAACGCAAATTGCACCAATGGGTTTATACTCTGAAAAACATAAGAAAGCAAATGAAATTCCAGATGGTTCTGAAATTGCGATTCCCAATGATCCAACGAACCAAGCACGTGCATTAAAACTTCTTGATGCAGCTGGGTTATTAAAGCTTAAGAAAGACTTTGGCTTATTTGGAGATCCAAGCGGCATTGCTGAAAATCCGAAGAAATTAAAAATTACACCGGTTATCGCACAGCAAACACCTCGTGTATTAAAAGATGTTGCAGCTTCAGTTATTAATAACGGTGTTGCTGGTCAAGCTGGATTAGATCCAGCGAAGGATCCAATTTTCTTAGAAGATCCAAAGAATGAAAATGCGAAGCCATATATTAATATTTTCGCAGCTCGTACGAAAGATAAAGATGATCCAACACTGAAAAAAGTAATTGAACTATATCATTCAAAAGAAGTAACAGAGGCAATTAAGAAAGAAACAAATGATGGTTCCATTTCAGTAGATCTTTCACTTGATGAGCTTGAAAAGATCGTAAAATAATGATTGGGTTTAATGGACTAACAGAAGGAACCCCTCCGCTGTTAGTTCGTTCAACATATAATCTACTTAACAAACAAAACAAACCCTAATTCTGTACCTTCCAATTCTGTATAACATAGAATCCAATGTTTGTTAAGTAGAGTAATGGACCAGGAGTTTTCCTGGTCTTTTTTTATTACTGAAAGCAGTTAGCAAGTAGTAAGGTAATCCAAATTATAATGGGGTAAGAAAATAAGCTGAACACGAGTGTAATTACGAATTGCTTTTTTTGAATTAAGTGTTTTTGGGATGCAAAAAAGAAAATAGAAAAGATAACAATGAAAACAGCTGATATTACGCCTGGATTATAGGAGCGGTAAATAAAAAACAAAATAATATGTTGAACAGAGTTGAAGAAAATTGCCCCTTGTATAAAAATAATCCAGTATATAGAAGGCAAAAAGTTTAGTTGATATAGAAAGACGATAAGTAAGACAAAGAGAGTTAATACAGAAATCGCAATGAAAAATTGTTGACTTGTTATAAAAGTAATTGAAAATTGATTAGCAAGATATTGTGGCATGTGGAAAGATTCTTCAAGGTTATGAATGAGAAATAACAAGGGAATCATCCAAAGCATAATAGTGGAATGTTTTTTAAACAACTTACATCGCTCCAATATAGAGATAGAAAGCCTAAAAAGGCCCTCTATCCAGAGATATTCATTCGATTATAATATTTTTTAAATTATTTTTATGATGCCCTTGTTCTTTCGGATAAGCAGCTAGCTCCTCTTGTAAAATATTTAGTATTTGCTTAGCTGATTGCTGGATGGGTGCAGGTAACTCTTCTAATATATGCATACCCATTTTTATTTTTGTACGAATTACCTTCCTTATTAATTCCTCATGCATGCACGACACCTCCAAAACGAATGTTTAGTACATCATCTTCAAATTTTGCTCCTTGAATAGAAAGGTGTGTTAACGTTTTGGGTAATGTGATGTTTCGTTTAACAGAACCAGCACGAATGATAAGCTCGTCACCTTTTTGATTTAATGCAAGTTCACTTTTGTTAGAGAAGGGAATGGACAGAACGAAAATATACTCATCGCCATCTTTTTTTACATATTGAGTGCGACCGTTAAATTTTACTTCAGTAGGACAATAATCTTCTTTAAATAAAGCATCTCCAACGCGTTCTAACATAGGTAAGCCAACAACTTCTTGTTCAAACATTGGAGCTTCGTAAATAGGAAGTGGATCAAAACTATTTTGAATTAATGTTTTATATTTCTTTTGAGTATCTTTCCAAGCTTGAAAATAAGGATCGATGACAGTGTTAGGGATGACGCGGTTAATCATAATCGCATCTACGTTATAATCGTATAAATTTAAATACGTAAAGCTACGCTGAGCCTCTTTAATGACCATTTTTTCGGGATTTACAACGATGCGGATACTTGTTACGTCTCGGTTTGATAAAATATCTCTCATTTCTCCAAGTTGTTCAAGTGTATTTGTTAATTCGTCCATAATATCATCGGTTGGAAGGGGGACACCAAGAAGTGGTTGAGCTACAGGGCGAACAACTTTTAAAACTTTTCTTTTAATAGGGAAGAGTTTTTCCATCCACCAGCCGAGCATGTCTGGAAAACTGAGCATTGCTAATGTTTCTCCTGTTGGAGCACAATCAATGATAATAACGTCATATGTGTTTTGTTTATAATAATCGAGTACGCGAAGTAAACTAATTAAATCTTCCATACCGGGAAACATCGTTAACTCTTCGGTTGTAATATCATCAGCTGCTTTGGAAGTGAAAAGTAGTGTAATATATTTCTGTAACTTTCCCCAGCCCTTTTCCATTTCATAAATTGTATTAATTTCTTGTGCCCATAGGTTTTCACGAATTTCTAATGGTTCAGAAGATAGTTTTATACCAAATGAATCTCCTAAACTATGAGCTGGGTCTGTGCTCATTACTAAAGTTTTTAATCCTTGTTTTGCGCTTTGAAGTGCAGTTGCCGCTGAAATGCTAGTTTTTCCTACGCCGCCTTTACCTGTATACAAAATAATTCTCATCATTCATATCCCCTTTGTTTCGAATATCGAATATTACGAGTGACGAAATAAATAATTGAATAAAAACCCAACTAGGGTTTTATTCAATCGGAATGTTTTTCATTTTAGGTGTAGAAACCTTTTCTTCTGTTTTTTGTTGTGACGTAGCAATGTGATTCATAATCTTTTGGAAGATTTGTAGTAAAAATGCTTTTTCTTCTTCCGATAATGCTTCGGTCACTAGGTTAAAATAATGGGCTGCATTTTGTTTTACTTCTTGAACGAGCATTACACCGTTTTCTGTTAAACGAATTAATACAATGCGTCGGTCGTTTTCATCACGGTATCTTTCAATATATCCTTTTTTCACAAGGCGATTTACAACACCTGTCGTTGTACTCATCGGTATATCAAGAAGATCAGCAATTTTCGTCATTGTAATATCTGTATTTCGTTCCATCCAAAGTAAACAAAATACTTCTGTTTTAGAAAGTGTTAAATCTAGGCTTACCCATTCTTCAGGATAGAAAAGTTTCTTGGCGTTATCTAGCAGTAAGTCTAAAAAATGTTCATATTGCAACAATTAATTCCACTCCCGTATATTTCGAGGTTCGTAATATTTGTTTTTATTTTATGTAGAATAGAAATAATTGTCAATGATTTTAATTGTTTTTTCAGATTAGGCAGAAAACTTTCTTTAAAATAGTATTCTTTTATGATAGATTTATAAATATAAAACTAGAATTTACATAAAAATCCATCATGGTAAATATACTTATCTATAATGGATGTACTGCTAACGAGGGGGAGAACGATGAGAAGACGTAATACGCAAGCGTTCACGTTTTTAGCATGGACTTCATTTGTTTGTGCGCTTTCAGGTATGCTAATTGGTATTTATACGCTAGATGAAACGCTTAGTGTAAAAGGATACTATTTAATTGGAACATTATTTTTAACGATGTCTTGTTTTGTATTACAAAAAACAATTCGTGATAATGAAGAAGATAACGAGAGATTTCCGAAAAATAAACCGTTAGATAAAGAGTAAATCGTAAAGAAAGGCGTTTGCCTTTCTTTTTTTATGTAAAAATGCTGTAAGTGCCGTGTGTTGACTTGCTTGAAGTACTGAAAATTTGGTATCATCAATAGTATTGTAGATTGAACGATATATTATGGAGGTGGCCTAGCCGTGTCAAGAATTTCCGTTGAGAATGTAAAGCACGTAGCACATTTAGCACGTCTTGCAATTACTGATCAAGAAGCAGAAAAATTTCAAAAACAACTAGATGCAATTGTTACATTTGCAGAACAGTTAAATGAATTAGATACAACAGATGTAAAACCAACAACTCATGTATTAACTATGAAAAATGTTATGCGTGAAGATGTACCAGAAAAAGGTTTACCAGTTGAAGAAGTATTAAAAAATGCACCGGATCACAAAGATAATCAAATCCGTGTTCCAGCAGTATTAGAATAGAGGAGGGGAATTTCGATGTCATTATTTGATCATTCAGTATCAGAGTTACATAAGAAATTAAACAACAAAGAAATTTCCGTTACGGATTTAGTAGAAGAATCTTACAAACGTATTGCGGATGTTGAAGATAACGTAAAAGCTTTTCTTACATTAGATGAAGAAAACGCACGCGCGAAAGCGAAAGAATTAGATGCGAAAATTGGTGCTGAAGATAATGGCTTATTATTCGGTATGCCAATCGGTGTTAAAGATAACATTGTAACTAACGGTCTTCGTACGACTTGTGCAAGCAAAATGTTAGCAAACTTCGATCCAATTTATGATGCGACAGTTGTGCAAAAGCTAAAAGCTGCTGACACAATTACAATCGGTAAATTAAATATGGACGAGTTCGCAATGGGCTCTTCAAACGAAAACTCAGGTTTCTACGCTACGAAAAATCCGTGGAACTTAGATTACGTTCCAGGCGGATCTAGTGGTGGTTCTGCAGCAGCTGTAGCAGCAGGAGAAGTATTATTCTCTCTAGGTTCTGATACGGGTGGTTCTATCCGTCAACCAGCTGCATATTGCGGCGTTGTAGGTTTAAAACCAACTTACGGACGTGTATCTCGTTACGGATTAGTAGCATTTGCATCTTCACTTGACCAAATCGGACCGATTACACGTACAGTAGAAGACAATGCATACTTATTACAAGCTATTTCAGGTCTTGACCGTATGGATGCAACTTCTGCTAACGTTGAAGTAGGAAACTACTTAGCTGGTTTAACAGGCGACGTTAAAGGTTTACGCATTGCTGTACCGAAAGAATACTTAGGAGAAGGTGTTGGCGAAGAAGCTCGTGAGTCAGTACTAGCTGCTTTAAAAGTATTAGAAGGTATGGGCGCAACTTGGGAGGAAGTATCTCTTCCGCACTCTAAATACGCTCTAGCAACGTATTACTTATTATCTTCTTCTGAAGCATCAGCTAACCTTTCACGCTTTGATGGCGTACGTTATGGTGTTCGTTCTGATAATGTGAATAACTTAATGGATCTTTACAAAAACACACGTAGCGAAGGCTTCGGTGATGAAGTAAAACGTCGTATTATGCTTGGTACATTTGCTCTTAGCTCTGGTTACTATGATGCATATTACAAAAAAGCACAACAAGTACGTACATTAATTAAAAACGACTTTGAAAATGTATTTGCTAACTACGATGTTATTATTGGACCAACAACGCCAACTCCGGCATTTAAAGTGGGCGAAAAAGTTGATGATCCAATGACAATGTATGCAAATGACATTTTAACAATCCCAGTAAACTTAGCAGGTGTTCCAGCGATTTCTGTTCCATGTGGATTCGGTGCTAACAACATGCCACTTGGTTTACAAATCATTGGTAAACACTTCGATGAAGCGACAATTTACCGCGTTGCACATGCGTTTGAGCAAGCAACAGACCATCATACAAAAAAAGCAAGTCTGTAAGGAGGCGAGCATAGATGAATTTAGAAACAATTATTGGTTTAGAGGTTCACGTTGAGTTAAAAACAAATTCGAAAATTTTCTCTGCGAGTCCAACAGAATTCGGAGCGGAACCAAATACACAAACAAGTGTAATTGACTTAGGATACCCAGGAGTACTTCCTACTTTAAATAAAGAAGCAGTTAACTTTGCAATGAAAGCTGCAATGGCATTAAACTGTGAAATCGCAACAGAAACGAAGTTTGACCGTAAAAACTATTTCTATCCAGATAATCCGAAAGCTTACCAAATCTCTCAGTTTGATAAGCCAATTGGTGAAAATGGTTGGATTGAAATTGAAGTAGACGGTAAAAAGAAACGTATCGGTATTACACGTCTTCATTTAGAAGAAGATGCTGGTAAATCAACGCATACAGCTGACGGCTCATTAGTAGACTACAACCGTCAAGGTATGCCTTTGATTGAGATCGTATCTGAGCCAGATATGCGTACGCCAGAAGAAGCATATGCATACTTAGAGAAGTTAAAATCAATCATTCAATACACTGGCGTATCTGATTGTAAGATGGAAGAAGGTTCCTTGCGTTGTGATGCGAACATTTCCCTTCGTCCAGTTGGACAAGAGAAGTTCGGTACAAAAGCGGAACTGAAAAACTTAAACTCTTTCACTTACGTACAAAAAGGTCTTGAGTTTGAGCAAGCTCGCCAAGAAAAAGAATTATTATCTGGTGGTATCATCCAACAAGAAACACGTCGTTATGATGAAGCAACGAAGAAAACAATCTTAATGCGTGTGAAAGAAGGATCTGATGATTACCGTTACTTCCCAGAGCCGGACTTAGTTGAACTTTACATCGACGATGAGTGGAAAGAGGCAGTTCGTGCTTCTATTCCAGAACTTCCAGATGCACGTAAAGCTCGCTACGTTGCAGAATTAGGCTTACCGGCTTATGATGCACACGTATTAACATTAACGAAAGAAATGTCTGATTTCTTTGAAGCAACTGTTGCAGATGGTGCTGATGCGAAATTAACATCGAACTGGTTAATGGGTGAAGTGCTTGCGTACTTAAACAAACAACAAAAAGAATTAAAAGACGTTGCATTAACGCCTGCTGGTTTATCTAAAATGGTTCAATTAATTGAAAAAGGTACAATTTCTTCTAAAATTGCGAAGAAAGTATTTAACGAATTAATTGAAAAAGGTGGAGACCCAGAAGAAATCGTTAAAGCGAAAGGCCTTGTTCAAATTTCTGACGAGGGTACACTTCGTAAAGTTGTAACAGAAATTCTTGATAATAATGAGCAATCTATCGAAGACTTTAAAAACGGTAAAGACCGTGCAATTGGCTTCTTAGTTGGTCAAATTATGAAAGCTACAAAAGGACAAGCAAATCCACCGCTTGTTAACAAAATCTTACTTGAAGAGATTAATAAGCGATAATAGTAGTAACTTTTAAAGATTAAGCAGAAAAACACCCGTACATGGGTGTTTTTCTAGGTTAATCAAACGTTTGTTTAAATGAGAGAAAATTATTTAAACAAACGTTTGATTAACTGTCAAAAGTGGAAAAATGTTTGTATAGCAACTATGGTATGATAGTTGCAAAAAGGTGGGAATAATGATAAATCTAGAAATAGAGGTTTTTTCATCTCATGAAATAATAGATAATTATTATTCGTTATATGTAAATTGTTGTGAAGAAATAGATGGACATAAATTTTTTGTCAAATAAAACAAAACCATTGAAATGAATATTTACTTTTGATGGGCTACACGAATCGGGTTCTTACTGCCTGTTTGAGCGAGATAAAAGAAGGATAGGAAGATGAGAGGAGGTAGGCATGGGAATACTGAATAGAAGTTCGGTATGTTCTTTGTCGATACATAAAGAAATTTCCTGTGCTAATAAATGATGAAGCGAGCAAGAATTATTTATAATCCTACTTCTGGGCGTGAGCTATTTAAGAAGAGCTTACCGGAAGTATTACAAAAATTAGAACAAGCTGGATATGAAGCATCTTGTCATGCGACAACGGGTCCTGGAGACGCAACTGTGGCGGCGAGGCAAGCTGTAGAGCGTAAATTTGATGTTGTTATTGCGGCTGGTGGTGACGGTACGTTAAATGAAGTCGTAAACGGTCTAGTTGGTCATGAATTCCGTCCGAAATTTGGAATTATTCCAGTTGGAACGACAAATGACTTTGCACGTGCAATCGGTGTACCTCGTTCTATTGAAGAGGCAGCGGATATTATTTGTGAAGGAAAAACTGTGCCATTAGACCTTGGTAGAGCAAACGATACATATTTTATTAACATCGCTGGTGGCGGTCGTATTACAGAATTAACATATGAAGTACCAAGTAAGCTAAAGACTGTATTAGGACAACTTGCTTATTATTTAAAAGGTATCGAAATGCTACCATCACTCCATCCAACATATGTTGAAATTGAGTATGATGGAAAATTACTACAAGAAGAAATTACGATGTTTTTAATTACGAATACTCGTTCAGTGGGCGGCTTTGAAAAGGTAGCACCATATGCATCGATTAACGATGGCTTATTTGATTTATTAGTGCTGAAAAAAGGTTCGATTGCCGACTTAATTAAAGCTGCAACACAAGCGCAGCGTGGTGAACATATTAACAATCCAAAAGTACTATACACACAAGCGAACCGAATTAAAGTGCATTCACCAGATAAACTAATGATTAATTTAGATGGTGAATATGGTGGAGATGCACCGATGGAATTCGAAAATATGTATCATTGTCTGGAATTATTTGTTCCTGAACATCAAGAGGATGCCCTGTAAAGGCATCCTTTTTTATTTATACATATATGAACGTGTCCAAGGAATGGAATCACTAATCCCTTTTGTAAATACAAATTGATGTAAATCAATGTTACCAGTATAAAACGAAGCTGCACAAGCATTTAAATACAAGCGCCACATACGAATAAATCGCTCATCTTTTGTTTTACGTATTTCATCTAGTGTATTTTCAAAGTTTTCTGCCCAGTGTTGAAGTGTTTTACCGTAATGTCTGCGCAAGCTTTCAACATCAACTATAAAGAAATGCTGATTAGTTATGTTAGTAATTAATTCATTAACGGCGGGGACGTATCCACCAGGAAATATATATTTCTCAATCCAACTATTAGTAGCGCCATCTGTAGGAGAAGTAATGCAGTGAAGAACGGAAATACCACCATCATTGAGTAATGCATTGACCGTTTCAAAGTACTCTGTAATGTGATCTTTCCCGACATGTTCAATCATACCTACACTAACAATTTTATCAAACTTTCGCTCGTGAATATCACGATAATCGAGTAAATTTACTTCAACTAAATCTGTGAGATTTTCTTTTTCGATTCTTTCTAGAGTTTTTGCATATTGTTCTTCACTTAATGTGACTCCCGTTGCTTTCACACCATATTGTTTTGCGGCAGCTGTAATGAGTTCACCCCATCCGCAACCAATGTCTAGCAAAGTATCTCCTTTTTGAAGGTTTAACTTTTTTAAAATATGATTTACTTTATTATGTTGAGCAGCTGTTAAAGAATCGGTTTCATTTTGGAAATATGCACAAGAGTATGTCATTGTTTCATCTAGCCATAATTTATAAAAATCGTTCCCAATATCATAATGATGGGCGATATCTTCTTTATTTTTTCGTTTTGAAAAATTCCATCTGCTTGTAAAGTATTGTAATTTGCTATTACCTAAAAAACTGTCTTTGTTTTTATAAATAGACTCAATCGCTTTTTCAAGGTTACCCTCTATTTCAATATCTCCATTCATATAAGCTTCACCAAATGCGATGGAGGGATCTTTTATTATCTCTTTTTTGGCAAGAGGTTTGTGGAATGTAATATGAAATTGAGGATTCCCTTCACCGTACTGTACAGTGTTTCCATCCCAAAGTGTAATTTGAACAGGATCTAAAAACAGATTTTCTAATGTTTTCTTATAAAATATTTCTTCAACCATATATAAACATCTCCTACTTAAAAAAAGAATTAGGAAACTATCATGATAGTTAATGAGGTTAAGTAATTAGCTAATTTTCAATAAGATGAGAGTAATTTTACGCTTCTGTTACGTAATAGTCAAACAATCCGATTTGTATTGTAAATTGGAAGTTAGTTTGATTTTCATGGTATTTTTACAATTCGTTTATTTTATATCCATACTTTATTGATACACTGGAGGAGATAAGAGACGAGAGGTGGGGTGTTATGGAGAAAGTAAAAGCAATACTATTTGATAAAGATGGGACATTAATGGATTTTCATTCAATTTGGATAAAAGTTGCTGAAGAACTTGTGGCTGAATGTATAAAATTATACCAACTGCCACAATCAATGCAGCCGACTTTATTAAAAGAGATCGGTGTGGATGGGGTATTTGTTCACCCACGTAGCGCAATAGCGGCAGGAACGAGCCTTGATGTGGCAAAGGGGCTTTGTAAGTATATTACGTCATCTAAAGAAGAGGAAATGCATGAATGGGTAAGTGAAAAACTGTTTGCCCTTATGTACGAGCATCGTTCTTACATGAAAATGACGGCGGATTTACCGAGAATTTTACAAGGTTTAAAGGATAGAGGATTTATTTTAGGTGTTGTCACGGCGGATGATTTTGCACCGACAGAATTATTTTTAAAACAGTATCAATTAGAGTCTTTTTTTGATTATGTTGTAGCTTCAGATACATTTCCAGCACAAAAACCAGATAAAAGAATTGTAGAATCCTTTTGTGAGAGGTTTCATTTAGAGGCATGTGAAGTAGCGGTCGTTGGGGATACACCGACTGATTTATATTTAGCGAAAAATGGCGGTGATTGCTATGCAATTGGAGTACTATCTGGTACAGGAGATCGTCAAACATTAGAACCACTTGCTGATTTAGTAGTACAGTCTGTTGGGGACCTTATTTCTAATTCAGGTGAGTTTGTTTGGGAAAAAGGAAAGTCTAATGTGTAAGAAAAATAAGTCTATAAAGACTCTTAATGAGTCTTTATAGACTTATTTTTTATGGCGAAATAGATGAATACTAGAAAAGAATATTGGCATACATTTTGCAATGAAAAGAGAAAACAATGTAAAGAAAAGGATGGGGTACGTAATGAATATAAAAAAATTTGCTAAAGTAAATGAACAAATTCCTGGACCGAAAGCAGCGTCTTTACTAGAACGCCGCCAAAATATAGTACCAAAAGGAGTAAGTAACGGCATCCCAACGTTTGTACAATCTGCAAATGGTGCTCTTGTTACTGATGTTGATGGGAATCAGTACATTGATTTCGCTGGAGCGATAGGAACAATTAACGTAGGACATTGTCACCCAGCTGTTAAAGAAGCGCTCCATAAACAAGTAGATCAATACATTCATACTGGCTTTAATGTCATGATGTATGAGCCATATATTGAATTAGCAGAAAAACTTGCGGCATTAGCGCCGGGAAGTTTTGATAAGCAAGTACTATTTTTAAATAGTGGTGCAGAAGCAGTTGAGAATGCGGTGAAAATCGCTCGTAAATATACAAAAAGACCTGGTATTATTGCATTTTCTAAAGGTTTCCATGGACGCACATTAATGACAATGACGATGACAAGTAAAGTAAAACCATATAAGTTTGGATTTGGTCCATTTGCGCCTGAAGTCTATAAAGCACCATTCCCGTACGAATATCGCCGCCCAGAAGGATTAACGGAAGAGCAGTACGATAACTTTATGATTGAAGAGTTTAAGAATTTCTTCGTATCAGAAGTAGCACCAGAAACGATTGCAGCCGTTGTAATGGAACCTGTTCAAGGGGAAGGTGGATTTATCGTCCCAAGTAAGAAGTTTGTGCAAGAAGTACGCAATATTTGTTCAGAACACGGCATCTTATTTGTAGCGGATGAAATTCAAACTGGATTTAGCCGTACAGGAAAATATTTCGCTATTGATCATTATGATGTCGTTCCGGATTTAATTACGGTATCTAAATCATTAGGTGCTGGTGTACCGATTAGTGGTGTTATTGGGCGCAAAGAAATTATGAATGAGTCTGCACCAGGAGAACTTGGTGGAACGTATGCAGGAAGCCCGCTAGGATGTGCGGCAGCATTAGCAGTACTTGATGTAATAGAAAAAGAGAATTTAAATGATAGAGCGATAGAATTAGGAAAAGTCGTAATGAACCGATTCGAAGAGATGAAAAATAAATATAATTGCATCGGTGATGTGCGCGGTTTAGGAGCAATGTGTGCATTTGAGCTCGTTCAAGATCGTAAGACGAAAGCACCTGATAAAACGTTAACAGCTAATTTATGCGCAGAAGCAAATAAACGCGGCTTACTTCTACTATCAGCAGGAACATACGGTAATGTTATTCGTGTGCTAATGCCATTAGTGATTACAGATGAGCAACTGGAAGAAGGATTAACAATCATTGAAGAATCGTTGCAAGTCTGTTATGAGAAAGCAAATATTGCTCGTGTTTAAAAGTTAAATAATAAAACAGCAAACATTCTAGCTGACTCTATATAAAATGCAGAAAATTCACTTTATAATAAAGGTAGTGAAGTGAATCGACGGATTGGAAGTTAGGGGTGGCTAGGATGGTTGCAGAAAAGGAACGAGTGTTAATGGATTTACAAGATGTATTTGAATATGCGTTTGACGAAATTTTTGTGACTGACGAAAAGGGAATCGTTGTACGTGTAAATAGTACATGTGAAAGGCACTATCAATTGGCTGCAAAAGAGTTAGTAGGTAAACATGTAAAAGAATTGCAGAAAGATGGTATCTTTTATCCATCAGCAACGTTAGAAGTAATTGAAAAAAAGAGGCCAATCGAACTCGTTCAGACGACAAAATCAGGAGAGTATTTACACGTTCGTACAAGGCCTGTTTTTGATGAAGAGGGCAATTTAAGAAGAGTAATTAGTTACTCTCGTGATCTTACAGAACTCTATCAATTACGTCAAAAGGTAGAAGAAATGGATAATCAGTTAAAAACATATAAAAAAGAATTAAGAGAAACATATGAACATGAAGGACTTATTTTTAAAAGTATCGCTATGCAAAAAATAGTCGAGACAATCAAGAAAGTATCCGCGGTAGATAGTACGGTTCTCGTTTTAGGTGAGACAGGAGTAGGAAAGAGTCGATTGGTGCGTCATTTACATGAAGTGAGTAACCGGAAGAATGAAAGTTTCTATGAAATTAACTGTGCGGCATTGCCGACAAATTTAATTGAATCAGAGCTTTTTGGATACTCAGGCGGATCCTTTACAGGTGCGAATCGTGAAGGGAAAAAGGGACTATTAGAATCAGCGCATAAAGGAACGCTATTCTTAGATGAAATTGGCGAAATGCCGCTTGAAACTCAAGCAAAGCTTTTGCAAGTGTTGCAAGAAAAAACGTTTCGCCCTATAGGCGGAAGAGAATTAAAAAAGGTGGATGTTAGAATTGTAGCGGCAACAAATAGAGATTTAAGTATGATGGTGAAACAAGGAACATTTCGGAAAGATTTATATTATCGTCTGAATGTCATTCCCATTGTAATCCCGCCACTACGGGAAAGAACAGAAGACATTTTGCCACTTATTTATCATTATTTACAACACTTTAACGAGAAATATGGTAGAAATGTAAAATTAGCGCCTAGCACATTACAAATGTTTGTTGGTTACCCGTGGGAAGGAAATAATAGAGAGATTGAAAATGTGATTGAGCGAATTGTTATAACTGCCGATGATATCGTTACGATAGAAGATTTACCAATAGCGATGCAAGAATCAACGGTTGAACAGTCCGGTCAAAGTCTCTATAAAATGTTAGAAGAAGTAGAACGGAATATTATTTTGAAAGCATATAAAACATATGGATCGAGTTATAAAGTAGCGGAGTTTTTAAAAATAAGTCAATCTGCTGCGACTAGGAAAATAAAGAAACTTATAGAGGAGGAAGAGAATATTGGATAAAAAAGCGACGTTTGTAAATGTAGAGAAAAAGGCGATGTATATAAATGGTGAGTGGATTACATTGCAAGAGCAAATCGAAGTAAATAATCCAGCAACGAAGGAAATATTTGCGACTGTACCAAAGGGCGGGGTAACAGAGGCAAAGCAAGCTGTTGATGCTGCGCATGAAGCTTTTAAATTATGGTCTAAGTTAACAGCGGCAGATCGTGCAGCGAAATTAAAAAAATGGTTCACACTTATTGAGGAAAATAAAGAAGAGATTGCAGCGATCATGACGAAAGAACAAGGAAAGCCCTTTGCAGAAGCGCTTGGTGAAGTGAATTATGCAAATAGTTTTGTTGAATGGTATGCAGAAGAAGGAAAACGCGTATATGGTGAAATGATTCCTGCTTCTCATCCGAATAAACGTATTTTAGTCATGAAGCAACCAGTTGGTGTTATGGCAGCTATTACGCCTTGGAACTTCCCGGCTGCTATGATTACGAGAAAGGTAGCTCCGGCGCTTGCAGCAGGATGTACAGCGGTTGTAAAACCTGCAAGTCAAACGCCGTTAACTGCGTTAAAATTAGCTGAATTAGCTCATGAAGCAGACATTCCAAAAGGCGTAATAAATATTGTAACAGGTAGTGCGAAAGCAATTGCTGATACGTGGATGGAAGATGGGCGTGTTCGAAAAGTGTCCTTTACAGGATCAACGGAAATTGGGAAAGAGTTAATGGCTAGTGCGGCACAAACGATGAAAAAGGTTTCACTTGAGTTAGGTGGTCACGCACCGTTTATTGTTATGAATGATGCAGACTTAGATAAAGCAGTAGAGGCAGTAATCGGTTCGAAATTCCGTAACGCAGGACAAACGTGTATATGTACAAACCGAGTATTTGTTCAGGAAGAAGTGTATGAAGCGTTTGTAGAGAAGTTTCAAAAGGCAGTAGGGCAGTTAAAAGTAGGGGACGGTTTCAGTGACGGAACGACTGTAGGACCACTTATTGACGAGAATGCAGTTTCAAAAGTACAAGAACATATTGAAGATGCTATTCAAAAAGGTGGAACAGTTTTATATGGTGGCCAAAAGGTTACAGAGCTAGATGGACACTTTATTCAACCAACTGTAATTGGATTAGCGAATGATACGATGCTTTGTATGAATGAAGAAACATTTGGACCAGTTGCACCTGTTGCGAAATTTAAAACGGTTGAAGAAGTAATTGAACGTGCAAACAATACGCCATACGGTTTAGCAGCGTACATTTTCACGAAAGACATTAGCCAAGCATTCCAAATTAGTGAAGCACTAGAGTATGGTATTATCGGTTTAAATGATGGCCTCCCATCAGTTGCACAAGCGCCGTTCGGTGGCTTTAAAGAGAGTGGCATTGGTCGTGAAGGAGGTCATTTCGGTATCGAGGAATATTTAGAAATTAAATATATTTCATTAGGACTATAAGTAGTATACTAGAATCTCTATAAGGTAACAGAGAAGGAGATTCTAGTATGGTATATTGGCTATTATTACTTGTAACAATTATTTTTGAAGTAGCTGGAACAATTGCGATGAAGTTATCAAACGGTTTAACAAAGCTCATTCCAAGTGTACTTATTTTTGTATTTTACGGAATTTGTTTCAGCGTGTTCGCCATCGTTGTAAAAAAGATTCATTTAAGTATTGCTTATGCAATTTGGTCTGGTGTTGGGACGTTACTTATTACGATTATTAGTGTGTACTTTTTTAAAGAGCACATTAGCCTATTCCAAGCATTTTGTATTCTTTTCATCGTGTTAGGAGTAATTGGGCTTAAGGTTTCATCTGCATCATAAAAGGCTATCTTCCAGTGTGGAAGATAGCCTTTTGCTTTTATTAAAACGCCCAATTACCTTTACGGAAGATTGGTTCATGTCTGCCATCAGCTGTAATGCCGTCGATATCAAGCTCAGCTGATCCAATCATGAAATCTTCGTGTGTAATACTAGCGTTTGCGCCATTTTCAGCAAGTTCTTCTTTAGACATCGTTTTTCCGCCAACTAAGTTAAATGCATAAGCATTTCCGATTGCAAGGTGGCAAGATGCGTTTTCATCAAATAGCGTGTTGTAGAATAAAATATTTGTGTTTGAAATTGGTGAATCATGAGGTACTAAAGCTACTTCTCCTAAGAAGTGAGAACCTTCATCTGTTTCTACTAAATGTTTTAAAGCTTCTTCTCCAACTTCAGCTTTATAATCTACGATACGTCCGTTTTCAAATGTTAACGTGAAGTTATCGATAATGTTACCTGCAAATGCTAACGGTTTTGTACTAGATACTTGGCCATTTACACCTGTTTTAAGTGGCATTGTAAACACTTCTTCAGTTGGAATGTTCGCCATAAATGGTACGTTCTTTTCATTTAAGCTACCAGCACCAGCCCATACATGTTTTTCTGGAAGTTCGATCGTTAAATCTGTTCCAGGACCTGTATAGTGAAGAGCTTTATAATGCTTTTCGTTTAAGTAATCAACTTTTGTATGTAATGTTTTATCGTGTTCTTTCCATGCTTCCACAGGATTTTCTAAATCAGCACGAGTAGCTTTGAAAATAGCATCCCATAGTTTTGCTTCTTGTTCTTCTGGTGCAACGTCAGGGAATACTTTCGCAGCCCATTCTTTCGTAGGAACAGAAATGACACACCAGCTTACTTTATCAGCTTGTACGTAATCACGGTATACTTTCATTGCTTCACCAGCTACTTTATGAGCTGTTGCGATACGCGTTGGTTCTACACCTTTTAATAAATCAGGGTTTTCTGCATAAATAGACATAAATGCAGCGCCTTCTTTTGCTAATTCTTCACGAGCGTGTGCTTTCCAAGATGGGAACTCAGCGAATGCTTCTTCAGGAGCTAGATCGAACTTTAAGCGTGTTAACGTCTCATCATTCCAATCCACATATACGTGTTTTGCACCAGATTTATATGCTTTTTCTGTAACGAGGCGTACAAATTGTACAGCTTCAAGAGGTGCGCTAATTGATAATGTTTGTCCTGGTTGAATATTAACACCAACATTGACTGCAAGGGCAGCATATTTCTCTAACGTTTGTTCAAATGACATATGTATAATCTCCTTTAATTTGAAAGATTTCTTACTATATATAATACAAGAAAATTCAAAAAATATATATAAATATAGCGTAAAAAGAGAGCTCAAAATATATTGAGCCCTCATCGTTATTTAATCGAAGAAGCAAACTGTTCTACGGTCGTCGTATGGTGTATGCGAACACGCTTCATTTTTAACAATTCATCGGGTTCACCTTTTGTAATGAATTTTCCGGGTTTTGTTGTCGTCGCAAATTGATAATATTTCTTCGTTTCTGCAACGACTTTATCATCTACATGACCGAATGGATAAGCAACTGCGATAACGGGCTTACCTGTTATTTTTTCTAACTTTTCTTTTGATCCTTTTAATTCCTCTTCATAGTTTGTAATTTTCGGTAAGTCTGCATGCGTCGTTGTATGAGATTGCACTGAGAAAATGCCGGAATCGACCATTTCTTTTATTTCAGAAGTAGACAGTGATCCTTCTACATCAACGTTATCAACAATCATATATTCTGTTGCCGCCGGTTTAAATGTATCGTCTTTTAGCTTTTGTAAAACATGGAATGCATTCATATTATTTTTCATACCGTCATCAAATGTAACAAAGATAGGTTTATTTACTTTATTAATATCACCCCAACGTTCAAAAGTTAGTAATGTATAGCCGTTGTCTTTTAAATATTTCATTTGGGCTTCAAAGTTAGCAGGTGAGACGAATAAATCTTTAATGCCTTGTCCGTGATAATCATCAATTGCATGATACATAAGAACGGGAACCTTTTGTTCGAAAGTAATAGCAGCTTTTGTGAGTGGAATGGTTTTCCCATCTTCTTTTATTCCTATTGCTTCAATTTGAAATTCACCGCGTTTTCCTTCAAATTCTTTTATGTCAAAAGGAAGTGTAAACTGTTTCTCCTTTTCTTTAGAAGAAAAAGATTTAGTGTGTTCCTTTCCATCAGCAGTACGCCAAATTTTATATTGTACTTCAGTTAAAGCATCTTTTATATCTGTCATATGAATGGTAGTATTTGTAGTTTCGTGTGTAATGGGCTGATAAGAAATTTTACCTTGTTCTTGTACAGTATCTGCTTGTTTCTTAGTTTCTTGAACCTTTTTTTCTTTTTTAGGTTCCTGGTTTACATTGCTAGTATTACAACCTGCTAGAATGGCAGATGTGCATAAAGCGATTGCAACATATTTTCTCATAAAATCACCTTCTATTGTGTATTATGTTATATATTTATATTTAAAATCCCCACCGCTGTAAGAGAGGTGGGGACATACCCTTGTTCATCATAGCATTTGAAGAATATGTATGGAATGAGAAAAGTAACAATAGATAAAAAAACACCTTACTTCAACGACGAGTAAGGTGTTTTTTTATTAAATAAACAATCCAGCGATTGTCGCAGATAAAATAGAAGCAAGTGTTGATGCAAATAGCATTTTCCAACCAAATTTAGAAACAACGCTTCCTTGTTTTTCAGAAAGGGCACGGATTGTACCAACGATTGCACCAATTTGGCTAATACTTGCGAAGCTAATTAAGAATACTGTAACGATTCCAACTGTACGTGGAGATAATGTTGATGCAACACCTTTTAAATCAAGTATTGCTACAAACTCGTTTAATACAATCTTCGTACCCATAATACCACCAGCTGGGATAATATCTTGAGTTGGAATACCCATTAAGAACGCGAATGGAGCAAGTATATAACCGAAGATTTGTTGTAACGTAACAGCATATCCCATTGCACCTGAAGCGGCACTAATTACGTAGTTTACAACTTCCATCACACCGATGAAGGCGATCATTAATGCGGCAACGATACCAGCTACTTTTAAACCGTCAAGTGCACCGTTAATCATTGCACCGATAAAGCTGTCTCCGAATAAAGTACGATCAAATTTCTGAACTACTTCGTCTTCTTTTTTCGTATCAACAGGTGTTAATAACGAACAAACGATTAAGCTTGAGAATAAGTTTAACGGAAGAGCTGCTAGTACATATTTCGCATCTAACATCATTACGTATGATGCTGTAACAGAGGCAGAAACTGAACTCATTGCAGAACAACAAATGATAAACATACGGTTTTTATTGAAATGTTGTAAATCATTTTTAATAACGATTAACGCTTCACTTGAACCAAAGAATACAGAGTTTACTGCGTGGAATGATTCAACGCGTGGTAAACCAGTAATTTTTGAAATGGCACCGCCGACAACGCGAACGATGAATGGTAAAACCCCTAAGTAACTAAAGATAGAAAGTAGTGCTGAGAAAAATACGATAATTAATAGTACGTTTAAGAAAAAGACAAAATCTCTTTGAATCCCATTAAAGAGAAAATCGACACCTGTCGTACCAAGTTTAATTAGTTTGTTGAAAACTTTACCAATGAAAATAATGATTTGTTGACCAATCTTTGTGCCAAACATAAACCAACCGATTAAAATTTGAAAACCAATCATAATAGCAATTGCACGGAAGTTGATTTTACTTTTGTTGTTTGACAAAGCAAAACATAAACCTAAAACGACAAGAATACCGATAATGCTCATTACATATTGCATGTAGTTGCCCCTTTCAGAAGTTCGTATAAAGTTTGTACATAAAACGCTCGTTATATTACTAAAAATAAAACAAGGAGGTTTTATGTCATACGTAAGATGTCTGACCTTTTAGAAAAATAAAAATAAAAAAAGACCCATATGGATTCACTTTCATCTATGAGAGAAAGCTAATCAATATGAGTCCTTTTTGCACATGGGCTAATATTCATTAGTTTTCCCCATAGTCCAGCAATTTAAGGTTGCCGGGTAGAAACTCTCGATCCATATTATCGAGTATATATGAGGTAACATCGTCCGTATTAAATTAGTAGTAGCGTAACATTAACGGAGAACTATCGTCAATAGCTTTTTTTCTTCCAATAGAAATAGACCATATAAGTATGATAAAATGTAACGCAGTGTTATGAAAAAGAGAGGTCGGAAAATGAGTACAAAAATGACGCCACCAGTTGAAAAAAACGAGTTTATAGATGTAGTATTTGAAGATTTAACACATGATGGTGCCGGTGTTGCGAAAGTAAAAGGCTATCCTATTTTCGTTAAAAACGGATTACCAGGTGAAGAAGCACAAATTAAAATTATTAAAGTAAAGAAAAACTTCGCATTCGGTCGTTTAATGAAGCTTCATACAAAGAGCCCATATCGTAAAGATGCAGAATGCCCAGTGTACAATCAGTGCGGCGGTTGTCAGCTTCAGCATTTAACATATGAAGGGCAATTACAAGCGAAAGAAAAACAAGTACGCGACGTTATGCAGCGCATCGGCGGATTAAGTGATGTTCCTGTTCATCCTGTACTTGGCATGAAGAATCCGTGGGTATACCGTAACAAAGCACAAGTACCAATTGGAGAACGTGAAGGTGGACTTGTAGCTGGATTCTATCGTCAAGGAACGCATGACATCATTAATATGGAATCGTGTTTAATTCAAGCAGAAGAAAACGATACATTAATTCAAGAAGTAAAACGTATTTGTGAAAAACACGGGATTTCAGCGTACAATGAAGAGCGTAACAAAGGAACACTTCGCCACGTAATGGCTCGTTACGGACAAGTAACAGGGGAAATTATGCTTGTCTTCATTACTCGTACAGCAGAATTACCAAACAAGAAAGCAATCATTGAAGAAATTGCTGCGAAATTCCCTGAAGTAAAATCGATTGTTCAAAACGTAAACACGAAACGTACAAACGTAATCTTCGGAGACAAAACGACAGTACTGTACGGATCAGAATATATTTATGACTTTATTGGCGATATTAAATTTGCGATTTCAGCACGTTCATTCTATCAAGTAAACCCAGAACAAACGAAAGTGCTGTACGATAAAACGTTAGAATACGCAAAATTAGATGGTAACGAAACAGTAATTGATGCCTATTGCGGAATTGGATCAATCTCTTTATTCCTAGCGCAAAAAGCGAAAAAAGTGTATGGCGTTGAAATCGTCCCAGAAGCGATTGAAGACGCAAAGCGTAACGCAGCACTAAACAACATGACAAACGCTGAATTTGGTGTAGGAGAAGCAGAAGTAGTTATTCCAAAATGGTATAAAGAAGGCGTAATCGCTGACACAATGGTCGTAGATCCACCGCGTAAAGGTTGTGATGAGGCACTATTAAACACAATCATCGACATGAAACCAAAACGCGTTGTATACGTATCATGTAACCCAGCAACATTAGCACGTGACTTAAAAGTACTAGAAGAAGGCGGATATAAAACGCAGGAAGTACAACCTGTTGATATGTTCCCGCATACGACTCATGTAGAGTGTGTAGCTTGGCTTAAGTTGGTATAATAGGAAAGCAGTTGATATAGGGGAAATCTATACCACCTGCTTTTTGGTTTACAAAAATACCATTCATAAGCGATTTTAGTTAAAATAAATATTGCTGATTTTCACAAATTATAAATTGAGATTTTGAAATTGTATTCATAGTGAGAGGATTTGAATTTGAAATGATAGATAATTTTTGGCGTGAATTACCACGACCATTTTTCGTACTTGCACCAATGGAAGATGTGACAGACGTTGTTTTCCGTCACGTAGTAAGTGAAGCAGGTCGTCCGGACGTATTCTTCACAGAGTTTACAAACTCGGATAGCTATTGTCATCCAGAAGGTATGAAAAGTGTACGTGGCCGTTTAATTTTTACAGAAGACGAACAGCCGATGGTGGCACATATTTGGGGAGACAATCCCGAATACTTCCGTCAAATGAGTATTGGTATGGCAGAACTAGGATTTAAAGGCATCGATATTAACATGGGTTGCCCAGTACCGAACGTTGCATCAAGAGGAAAAGGTAGTGGCCTTATTCTACGTCCAGACGTTGCGGCAGAACTTATCCAAGCAGCAAAAGCGGGCGGACTACCTGTCAGCGTAAAAACACGACTTGGCTTTAAAGCGTTAAGCGAGTGGGAAGATTGGTTAACGCACATTTTCAAACAAGATATTGCAAACCTTTCTATTCACTTACGTACAAGAGAAGAAATGAGCCAAGTAGATGCGCATTGGGAACTAATTCCGGAAATTAAAAAATTACGTGACCGTATCGCACCAAATACGTTAATAACAATCAATGGAGACATCCTTGATCGTAAAATGGGGCTGGAACTTGCTGAAAAATAAGGTATTGATGGCGTAATGATCGGACGAGGCATCTTCAAAAATCCATTTGCTTTTGAAAAAGAGCCAAGAGAGCATAGCAGTAAAGAGCACCTAGATCTTTTAAGACTACAACTTGATTTACAAGATCAATATGCAGAAGTACTGCCACGCTCAATCACAGGGCTTCACCGCTTCTTCAAAATTTATGTAAAAGGCTTCCCAGGAGCTGCTGAATTGAGAAATCAATTGATGAGTACGAAATCGACTGATGAGGTGCGTGCTTTGTTGGATAAGTTTGAGGATAGTGTTGGTGTGGCTCAGGATAGTGAGACGGTGTAATACTTTGAAGATAGAGGGAAATGGATTGTATTAATTTGTGGGTAGTTATTTTATTTAGTTTTGAGTTTTTTTGTGAATGTAACTTTTTTTGTTGATACAGTCTGCTTGCTGAAAAAAGAAGTCTTTGAGAATATAATGAACTAACGAATACTCGTAAGGAGAAAAATGACAAGAGCTGGAGTAGAGTACATTAGGCTCTATCGAGGTATGGAATGTAATCTGAATAATAGACAGAAATAAAAAATCTCTTTATTTGAGCATGGCCATCAAGTTAAGAAAATGTATGATTTTTATCTAAATAGGACCTCCTTACATGCAGAGTGCATGTAAGGAGGTCCTATTTTATGTTCAAATTAATTAATTTAACAGCGGAAAAATTAAATCTAAATTTCCGATTATAAAAATATTGTTTTTCGACTTCTTTCGACATAATTTATAAAGTTAATTATTTAGTATTGGTATGAAGATCTTTTGAATAATAGTTATTTTTAAATATTCGATAATAATTTTAGAGTACTGTGGAATTTTCTTCTGATTTGAAGATTTTTTCTTATAGGAGCTACCAGAATTTTTTTATTTTAATTGGAGGGAAATTATGAAGAAAGTATTAATAGCTTTACTTACAGCAGGATTAATTACATCGGGTTGTCAAAAATCAACAGAATCAGTACCAACAAAAGAAGTAAGCCAAAATGTTAAGCAAGATGAGAAGAAAATTATGACGAATGAGAGCAATGATATTTCGACTTCAAATTTAAGTGGAATAGCAATGTACCTAAAAAAAACTTATCGACTTGAAGATTTAGAGAGAACGCTTTCATCCCCAAGAACAAAAGAGGAAACTAGATGGTTATATGTAGATAATTATGCTAAATATACATTTGAAAGTGATGGGAAAATTATTAATCATATTAAGATTGAATTATTAGAGCCAAAAGATTTGAAGTATAAGGATGCCTTCAAATTATTAGGTCTTGATATTATGTTAGGTACTAAAATTGAATCAGAAGGCACTGAGGCGGAAGGGTATGCAAAATATGATGTTCGAGGAAATGATGCGGAAAGTGTGCAGATTGAGAAGTTTTCAGGAACTGGGGGCGGTAGCATATCTGTAAGTGTGGATGGGGCTTTCAAAAATAAAGAAGGTACTGTTTGGTTGGATTGTGACCGGGATGGTAATGTGAAATTTATTGAAATGAATTATAAGGGTAAGGCGGTAGGAAATGAAACAAGTGTTGCTAACGAGAAATTAGAACCCTTTGATGCAGAGGCAGGATCGGAAGTAGGAAAGAATATTGCAAATATAAAAGTTTATGATACGAAGGATTTACTTATTGAACAAACCGGATTAGCCCCATTTTTATTTCAAGCAACGCTGTATGATAATCCAAATATGTATTATACAGCTGATTTTCCGATAAAAGTTCGAGTTGATAATAAGTCTACGGTAGAAGAAGCTGTGAAAATCGGAAATGAAATTAACAATTTAGTGGTAAGTGCTGTAAATAAAAAGTTTCCACATAAAAATTTTAGAGTCAAAACGTACATTTATCATACAGAATTGGATTCATCAGGTAATTTTAATGCTACTACATCAAAAAAATTGAAAATAATAGAAAATTAATATGTGAAACTTTGGGGATTTGATTTTAATAATAGGGCAGGGAGAAATAAAATAATGAATTGTACAGCATGTAATAAGAAATTATTGAAAACAAATAAGTACTGTACTAGTTGTGGTACAGAGAGAATAAATTTGGATGAATCAGAAGAACTATTTGATAATGGAGAATTCCATAACGATATTACGCCCCAAAATAGAAATGATAAAAACATAAAATTAATAAGAATTGCAAAAAAATCTCCTTGGTACGTGTGGATAATTGGGATTGTGTTTATAGTTATATTAGTTAACGTTCTAATTCAAAATAATAGTCCACAAGAAACAGTAAAAGGCTTTTTTAAAGCTCTTGAATCAAGAGATTTAAACAAAGCAGGTGAGTATATACATCCGAGTCTCCCTTGGGATGTAGAAGCTGGAAAACGTATTGGAATTCCAAAAAATGCGTCAATAGATATATTAAATATAGAAGAAAGAAAAGTTGGAGATAGAGCAAAATTAAAAGTTACGATAGATATCTCTCCAAAACCTTTATACGGCCCTAATCCTGACAATATTACTATTGATTTGAAGAAAGTTGACGGAAAGTGGCTAATTTATGATATGCAATAGTCTCCTATATGGATAAAATTCATCGAAACCCATAAACTCTAGTTTGTATAGAAGAAATATAACAATGTAAGAGACGAGCAGTGTATTTGAGGAATCAATGCACTGCTTTTATAGTTAACAAATATAAAATAGAATGTAGATCTAATGAACTAAGAAAAAATGAACCGAAAAGTTACTGTAACCCTTCTATAGAATCAAATTATTGCTTGGATTGTAGTATAGCCTCTATAATCATAAATTTGGTTAAGACTACAAAACCTCCCCCTAAAATGTTAAAGTAGTAACTTAACGACATTAATTTACACATGCTAAAAGCATTACTATAATCAACATTTCAGGAGGAAACCCAATGGCAATGAGCAACAACGATATATTAAAAAGAGTACGATACGCTTTAGATATAAAAGATATAGATATGGTAGAAATCTTTAAACTAGGCGGGATGGAAGTAACGAAAGAAGACGTAGTTGATATGCTTACAAAAATAAAGAGAGCTCCTCAGCATGAAGCTGAAAATGATGAGGTAGCTGAAGATGAGTACGTAAAAACGTGCGATATGATGATGTTAGAGGCATTTTTAAATGGATTTATTACTTTAAAAAGAGGAAAGCAAGATCCGAAACCAGGGCAGCCTGCACCTGTACAGAGCAAGGAGAGTGCCAATAACCTTCTTCTAAAGAAAATGAAAATCGCACTATCTTTAACGAGTGAGGATGTACTTGATATATTAGATAG
>WPCI01501716.1_pt1 | contig 32637 bp, 27 predicted proteins | sample 5399871 | NCBI WGS metagenome assembly WPCI01 (sample SAMN12869469, study PRJNA574797) | sludge metagenome | isolation source: wastewater treatment of pH7 | place: China:Beijing | collected 2019-05-20 | reverse complement strand
TACAACTCGGTTTCCGATGCGATCCTCCCCGGCGTTGCCCGCCGGGTCTGGGACAGGGCGTTCGAAGCGGTCGCTGCGCTTGAGGATTTGCCAGAGGGAACCAGAATGTTCTGGGCCCGAAGTTCCGGCGGCGAGTACCCGGTCTACGTCGGCCGGGAACTTCTCGGATCAGCCCTGTTTCGCGAAGGTTCGCCTGCCTTGCCAGACTCCGGCAGGTCGTTCTGTTTCACCGATGACTCGGTCGGGCCGATGTACGCCGACCGCCTCGGAGACCTGGCCGGGACCGTAACGGTGCCACCAGGCGAAACCGCGAAAACGATCGCCCGCTTCGACGAGTCGCTTCGTGAAATGGCCCGGATGGGCGTCACACGTTCCGATCACCTGATCGCTTTGGGTGGAGGTGTGGTTGGAGATCTCGCCGGATTCGTCGCCCATAGCTATCAGCGCGGAATACCGGTGACGCAGGTCCCGACCACGCTGGTCGCCCAGGTGGATTCAGCTTACGGCGGCAAGACCGGGGTGGACCTGCCGGAAGGCAAGAACTACGTCGGGGCGTTCCACCTGCCTGCGGCAGTGATCAGTGACGTGGACGTGCTTTCCACCCTGCCTGAAGCCGAGCTGACCGCGGGGATGGCAGAGGTGGTCAAGACCGCGCTGCTCGCCGGGGGCGCGCTGTGGGAAGAAGTGTCGGCTCTGGAACCTGGCGAGATCCTGAGCCGGGCTGACCTGGTCTTCGCCTGCGCCCGATACAAATGCGAGGTGGTAGCTGCGGACGAGCGGGATACAGGTCTCCGAGCCCAGCTGAACCTCGGGCACACGGTGGGTCACGCGATCGAATCGGTGACCGGGTATGAGCGTTACCGTCACGGCGAAGCGATTGCTCTCGGTCTTCTGGCCGCATTGCGACTGTCGGGAGCTGAACTGCTTCGTGAACAGGTTCGCGACTGGAACCTGAGACACGGCCTGCCGGTGGAACTCGATGCGACAGTCGATCCGGCGGCGGTGGTCGAGGCAGTTCAGTTCGACAAGAAAAAGACAACGCGGGGGGTCGGTTTCGTGCTCTTGAATGTTCCAGGACAGCCACTTGTCGACCGCATGGTTGACGATGCAGCCATCCTTGCCTCGGTCGAGGAACTCCTTCCCGATGGCGGAGTCGGCAAATGAGCCGGGCGACCAATCGTGTTGCGGTTCTGCATGGGGTCAACTTCGATGTGCTCGAGAGGCGGGATCCCGGTCTCTACGGAGGCCTGAGTCTCGCCGAGCTCGAGTATCGAATCGGTGGCTGGGCGGCCGATCTCGGTCTTGATCCGATCTTCTTCCAGACCAATTCGGAATCGGAGTTCTGTGGCTATCTGCACCGCGTGAGTGAGACCGCGGATGGAGCGATAATCAACGCCGGTGCGTGGACCCACTACAGCCGGGCTATCGGCGATGCGTTGGCCGTGGATCCGGTGCCGGCCATTGAGGTGCACCTTTCCGATGTGGAAAACCGCGAAGAGTGGCGCAGGGTTTCCGTCTTTGAGGGTCTCGTCGAGGCGAAGATCTCAGGCAAGGGTCCCGATGGGTACAGGGACGCGCTTAAGCGGCTCGCAACGCTCCTTGGCGTGGGTGCCGACGCGGCCGAATGAGCCCGGCCGGCCAAAGTTCCTGCTTTGAGGGTCGCGCCGCCCGGCTCGCCGAGAAGCTGGAGACAGCGGGTCCTGAAGGTTCAGAGCTTGACGCGTACATGGTGACCAACCTCGTCAATGTCGAATACCTGACGGGATTCACAGGCACCAATGGTGCCTGCCTGGTGGGTCCGGGGTTCAACATCTTCCTGACCGACTTCCGGTACGCGGAACGTGCCGCCGGAATCGAAGGCTGGGATGCCGAGGTCATTTCAGGGCAGTGGATGGACGGCCTCGCTGGAAGACTCGGTGGCAGGGTCGGATTCGAAGACGATCACGTGACAGTCCGCACCGCCCGTCAGCTTGAAGAGAAGGCGAAAGGAGCCGAGCTTGTCGCCGCTGGCGGTCAGGTCGAGGATCTGCGGCGGGTAAAGGATGCCGGTGAGATCAAGAGGATCTCCGCTGCTGCGGAGATGACCGACGTGCTCTATGGCCGATTGATCGAATACGGCTTCCTGGGTCGTACAGAGGCTGAACTGGATGCCTGGCTGACCGGCTGGATGCGGAAGCAGGGAGCAGAGCCTTCGTTTCCTCCAATCGTCGCTTCCGGGCCGAACGGGGCTTCGCCGCATGCCGAGCCCGGACCCCGGGAGATTGTCCGTGGTGACCTGGTGACGGTTGACATGGGTGTGAAACTGGACGGCTACTGCTCGGATTGCACCCGGACCTTCGCGATCGGCGCCGAGTCAGATCTGGGATCGCTCGCCCGTGAGCTTTACGAGGTGACTTTGCGAGCGCAGCTGGCAGGTCTCGGCGCGATTCGCCCAGGAGCGCAGGGATCCGACGTTGACGAGTCGTCCAGACAGGTCATCCGCGAAGCAGGCTACGGAGATAACTTCGGGCATGGTCTTGGTCATGGAGTCGGGATCGAGGTTCACGAAGCACCGAGACTCGGACCGGGCAGCAATGACAAGCTGATGGCCGGGGAGGTCGTAACGGTCGAGCCGGGCATCTATGTCCCGGGCTTGACTGGTCTCAGGATCGAGGATCTGGTTATGGTCGGGCCGGAGGGGATCGGCCGGAACCTGAGTTCAGTCAGCAAGGAATTGACTTTCGTCTGACCCGCGTCCAGCTTCTGTTCACGGGAATGCGCCATTCGTGACGATCATCTATAGTGTGATAACCGTCACATAGACGACGTTGCTTCTGTCACGAGTGGGGAGGGGACTCCAGAGCAATATGGCGAGGGAGTTTTTGAGGAGAGAGGTGCAGACGAAAAGACCGGCCTGAGGGGGCCGGTCTTTTCATTGCAGCGATCAGGATGGAGCAACTCCGGGCCAACGGTCACACAGGCAAGTCCGTTGACTTATTGCCACGCAGACACGGCCATTCCGTGGAACTGGCTCCCAGACAAGGTCGCCAAAGCCCGGTCACCCCGGGTGGGTCGGATTTCCTGCCTTGGCAAGGGAAATCCGACCCACCCGGATCGATCGAGCTCCATGTAGCTGCCTGCAACAGAAACGGGGCCCCGGAGGACCCCGTTTCCTTGTCTGTCTCGGAACTTGCCTACAGGCCGGACGAACCGTCCCAGCCGTTGGTCAGGCAGAGGTTGTTCAGGCCGGCACAAAGCGGAACGCCATCGCCTGAGAGGTACGAGGCCGCCTGGTTGATCCCGTTGGCGGAATGCCTCGGGTACGCATGCGGATCGCCTCCGTAACCCCATTCGGGGCGCGGTGGCAGGTTCTCGTTCGGCGGGACCTTGCTGCCCTGGTCACGACAGCCGGCGGGAACGCCGGGGCTCGTGCAGTCGTAGCCAGTGGGTCCTCCGTCGTAGTACACAATCGTGTTTCCGTTTCCGTACGGAGCGACGACCGGGCTGATGCCGAAGTACTGGTTGTCCCAGTGACGGCTCGGCAGCAGAGTCGGCGAGTAACGCGTGGCTCCGAGGGTCCGGGCCTCGACCTCGGCCGCGACATTGGCAACCTGATGGTCACCGATCGCGACACCGAGCAGAACGCTGTGATTGTTCGTGTTCGGCAGGCCTGGGTTGGCCGGGTTCATGGTGTGGACGTACCCGTTGCCTTCACCGCGGTCCCAGAACAGCTGCATGATCGAGAAGATCACCGGGTACTCGGACTTGTCGGTGTAGTTGTCATACAGACCGATGCCGGGGAGGTACTGCTCGCCTCCTCCCAGGTCGATCGTCCCGTGGGCGTAGGCATCGAAGTCAACACTTCGTGCCAGCAACGTCGAGTAGTTGATGCCAGGTACACCCAGCACGCCGTAGTCGACGTCAGGGGCAAGCGCGGTGTAGGCGCCGCCCATGATGCCACCCTGGCTGATGCCGTGGTACATGGCCCTGGTTGCCGCACCGGCACTGGTGTCAATCACCGAACCGGCCGGTTCCGGGCCAGCATCATCCGGATCGACGATGAACGCCGGATCGGTCGCGAAACCGTTCGGGTGGACCATCGCCCGCTGGATCATCATCATGTTGACGAAACCCTGCTGCATCCTGTCGACCAGCTTGCTGAAGTTGGACAGGTCAGACAACGACGCGGCGACTGTGCCGAAGTCATTCTCCGAGAACCCGTCCCAGTTGGTTCCACACCAGGTGGAATCCTGAACATTGCCGATCTCGCGGGTCGAACCTCCGGAGCGCACCTGGTTGAGCGCTCCGAGAAGGCCGTGACCGTAGATTCCGGTCGCACCCGGATGGAGAGTTCCTCCGGCCACAACCGACCTCGGGATCGTGCAGATGAACGGAACGTCCACGGTGTAGGACTCATTCCAGGTCAGGTTGTTGTTCGAATCGAAGCTGAACTTCGATCCGGAAATGCAACCGTCGGTGTCGAGGTAGCACGGCACATCGGTGATGAAACCGGTGACGACGCGCTGCTCATTCGAACTCAGGTTGGAAACCTTGATCGGATTGGACGGGTTGTAGTTCGGCAGGCCCGGGTAGTTGTTCGAGCCGCAGGCGCCGATGTTGCCGTAATCGCAGACAGCTGTGATCTGGAACGTGGGGCTTGCCCCTTCGATGGTGCCGTTTGCGAGGTTGGTGTCTCCGCCACCGCCCAGTTCGGCGAAGGCATCGTCACGAATCTGCAGGGCGCGACCGGCTGTGCTCTGGTCGCTGGCCACCGTGAAGTCCCAGGCCATGTAGAGGCTCGAGTCCTTCGCGATATTGCTCGTGTTGAGAACAGGGAAGACCTTTTCCTTGATCTGGTTGCAGCGGTACAGGAGTTCCGCGTCCGTGATCTCCTGGTTGTCGCGGCAGGCGGCGAACGGTGCCGGTGCCGTTACGGCGGTGTTGCTCGCGCTCTTCAGGTTGCGAAGCACGACCACGTAGCGGTGCTCCGGCTTGAAGTTGACCGCCGGACGGATCATCAGGTTGACGTCCGCGGTGTTCCCGGGGTCGTCGTTCGGGCTGCCGCCAGGGATCACCACGGGCTCCTCGCCCGGCGTGAGCACGAACGGGAACTTGGTGGTCGGGTTCGAGTCAAGCTCGGCCCAGATCGGATGGCGCTGGCCTGTGGTCGCGTCAATCACCATCACCGGGGCATTGGCGTCAGCGTATGCCGCCATGTTGTTGATCGGCACGATGCCGGAGTTGGCGAACGCTGCCGGAGTATCAACCTCGGGAACCTTGACCGAGATCAGGTTGCCGACGCTGAAACCGTCGGCGCGGTTGATGTCAGTCGGATTGATTGGCGTGCCCGCGGTGTTCTTCGGCATCGCCTCGATGGGCAGGTCAAGCCGGAGACCCGTCTTGGTGGATGGGTCAGGCTTGGTGTAGAGGTTGCTCGGCCACGGCTGCAGGCAAATGGTGGGGTCGAGCGGATCGCAGGTCGGACGCCTGGGTTCGACCGGAACGGGAGTGGAAGCACAGTTGGAGTTGCCGGCCCACTTGGCGAGAGTCTTCTTCTTGTTCGCCTTGGCCTTCTTCTTGCCACGCTTGTACGCAGCTGTGACCTTGACGGTCTTGGCGCCACACTTGGCAAGCTGGGTCCGGCCGGACTTGGTCAGGGCGAGGGAAACGGTCTTGGCGCCCTTCTTGCGGAACTTGACGGTCCTGGCCTTGAAGTAGTTGCGCTTTCCGGCGCTCACCACGGAGAGCTTGGTTGAAGTTTTGGCCGTTGAGCGAACCTTGACGACGAGCTTCTTCTGCTTCAGAAGTTGCTGCTGGTTCTTGGTAGTGACCTTGAGAGTCACCTTGGCCTATTTCTTCTTGCCTGCCTCGGCCTGGCTACCCACGATCGATGCCGTAAGCGCGAAAGCCATGATCAGGGCGAACGCAAAAACCGCTACGCGGCGTACGTCCGGAATTCCCAGATGATGATTCATCTCTCCGTGTAACTCCCTCTGATTCCCGCGGCCCGGGTTCCCGACCCGCTGTTTGCGACCTGGTCCGAACGAACCGGTCGTGTGACATGACTCACTGATACTAGACCGGATCGCAGCAAAAAGTCGCGCCAGACAAACAGAATGTTTTTGAACGGTTCAGTACCGAAATCAGACACTCCGGTACGCAATTCGGCTGCTCAGCGGGAGAGGTCGATCCCCGGTTCGATCGACTCTGCGAAGGCGACCATCAGTTCAACAGTTGCCTCCACATCCGCCAGGTCGACCATTTCAACCGGAGAATGCATGTACCGAAGCGGAATCGAGACGAGCCCCGTGGGAATTCCCGTACGGGAGATCTGGAGCGAATCCGCGTCGGTGTGGGTCGAGTTGCCGCTCGCACCGACCGAGTATTCGATCCCGGCGCTCTCGGCCACGTCTCTGAGCAGTTCATAGACCTTCGGCGAGAGAGTCGAACCCCGGCCGATCACCGGTCCGGATCCAAACGGGTGGCTGCCGACCTCCTTCTCGTCGATGCCGGGGGCATCAGTCGCGTGGGTCACGTCTATCGCGACGGCGAGGTCCGGCCTGAAGGTGAAAGCCGCGGTACGGGACCCGAAAAGTCCGATTTCTTCCTGTACGGCAGCCACGCCGGCGAACCTGACCCTGGCTTTCGCGTTTTCGTTCACCCGTCTCGCTGTTTCCAGGGCGACATAGGAGCCGAGCCGGTTATCCATGGATCGGGAAACCAGCCGGCCGCCGGCGACCTGGAGCGGTTCGCAGTCGACAACGACCGGATCGCCGACGCTGACCAGGTTCTGCGCGTGCTCGCGGTCATCTGCTCCGATGTCGATGTGCATTTCTTTCAGCTGGACGACCTTTTTGCGCTGTTCCGGCTCGAGCAGATGAATCGGCTTGCGGCCGGCGACACCGGGGACCGGTCCGTCGTTTCCGGTTACCGTGACTCTTTGACCGACCAGGATCTGGGGGTCCCATCCACCGATCGGCGCGAAGTAGAGAAAGCCCTTCTCGTCGATATGTGTGATGACCAGCCCGATCTCGTCGATGTGGCCGACCACCGCGACCAGGGGAGCGTCTTCGGCACCATCCGAAGCCGGGACCGTCGCCGCGCTTGAACCGAGCCCGTCGGTTGTGACCTTGGCAAATTCAGCAGCCTTGCGCCAGACGTCGGCAGCGGGGGCCTCATACCCGGAGGGGCCGGGGGTGCGGAGCAGTTCATCGAGCAGCGCGGGGGTTGTCGTCATGAGGCCATTATGCCGGGAGGCTCGGCCCGGTTCGCTGCCAGCAGCCTCTAGACTCCGGAGCCGTGATTAGCACTAGTCAATTCAAGAACGGCTCGCACATCGAGATTGACGGGACCATTTTCCGGATCATCGAATTCCAGCACGTGAAGCCGGGCAAGGGCGGTGCCTTCGTCCGCACCAAGCTGCGAAAGATCGAGGACGGCACCGTCCAGGACAAGACTTTCAGGGCCGGCGAGAAGTTCCGTCCGGTCAGAACCGAGTCGAGGAAGATGCAGTACCTCTACGAGTCGGGCGATGCGATCGTTTTCATGGACAGCCGCACCTATGACCAGATTGAGCTGCCTGGTGACCTTGTGGCTGACGCGATGCGCTGGGTCCTGCCGAACGACGAAGTCGACGTGCTCTTCGTTGACGATAACCCGACCGATGTCCAGGTTGCCAGCGCGATCGACATGAAGGTGATCAAGACCGAACCGGGCCTGAAGGGGGACACCGCCTCGGGCGGGGGCAGCAAGCCGGCCACGCTCGAATCCGGAGTTGAGGTCCAGGTCCCACTTTTCATCGACGAGGGCGAAACGATCCGCGTCGACACCAGATCCGGCGAATACGTCTCCAGGGCCTGAGCGAAGCCAGGAACGAAGCCGAACCCCGTCCCACCTCTCGCGGTGGGTCGGATTTCCTGTCCCTGAACCAGCTTGCCGACCCACGGGTTCGCGGCAACTTGGGTCGCTCCCGGGTGGGTCGGATTTCCTGGATCGCGGCCAGTTTTCCGACCCACCGGTCAGACCATCCGAGTTTTCTCCTCTTGTGAGTGCGAGTACGGTTCGCGCATGAAGATGTTTCAACGGGATGTGAACCTGGCTCCACGTCCGCGGGGCTTTCACCTGATCACCCGGGACCTGGAGCAGGCCATCCCGGAACTCGAATCACTGGAGATCGGCCTGGTTCACCTGATGATCCGGCACACCTCGGCCTCGCTCACTCTCAACGAGAACGCTTCACCCGATGTGCGAGCAGACTTTAGAGCCTGGGTTGACAACGAGGTACCTGAACGTCCCGACGATTACCGCTGGACACACACGGTGGAGGGGCCTGACGATATGCCTGCTCACATCAAGGGTTCCCTTACCGGATTCGACTTGACGATTCCGGTTTCGAATGGTCGTTTTCATCTCGGGACCTGGCAGGGGATCTATCTTTGCGAACACAGAAATCAGGGAGGGGCCCGGTCTTTGACAGCCACTGGCTGGGGTGGGACGGGCTGAAGCTCCACAACGCCCTCGTCCGCAAGAAGCTTTCTCAGCTTTGCGCCGAATCCGGCGGCCTCGTCTTGAATCATTTCTTCGTCGACCCGGCAAACGGTCAGGCCGGCCGCAGTCAGGTCAAGCATCTTCCGGTAATCCCGGTGGAGATCCGCTCGACTTCGGTGGTAGGCATATCCGTCAGACTCGACGATCACGTCCGAACCCTTCCACTGGAAGTCAACCTCGTATCCACATCGAAAGTCGTTGATCAACGGGGGAGGGATACCCTGGTTGCGGCAGAGTTCCGGCATCGTCAACTCCAGTCCGGACCTGGCCCGGAGCGTGCCCGGATCCCATTGCGCGATTACCTTCCGGAGCTTCCTTATGCCTTTTCGGCCCCGGCACCTTTCAACTGCCCTGGTCAGCGCTGCGATGTCGAGGATCTCGTTGGCCACACCCCTCCTGATCGCGGTATCGAGGATTTTCGGTGACTCTCGCTCAGCGAGGTTGATGATCGTGCGAACTGGCGATGTCATGCGGATTCCACGGCGCGTCCAGATTTCATGACGCGATAGTGATCTGGTTCTGTGGATGGTGAGGCCGGGATGAATAGATCGACTCGCGTGTTCGGGCGGTGGCCGGTGACGGTCGGGGCTGGAGCTCCTGATCACCTCGAGTTTCCGGCTCGGAGGGAGCAGTCCGAGTGCGCTCGCTGCTGTGCGATGGGAAAGCACGGCATTCGGTCCCCCCGCCATCACAGCTGCTTGTTGCCTTCCCTCAAGTGTGAGCCGGTCGTGTCCGAAGGAATACACGCCCGCGTATAGCTTCTTCAGGAGTCGGTTCTGGACGCGGGAATCAACTTGATGCGCCGCGATTCCGGCGGCGATCAATTGGCGCCTGCCAATCACGCCGTCCTGTTCGGACGCAAGAGAAGAAATGAGGATCGTGACCTCTCGGCTGGTCATCCATGCAACGTGCCGGAAAGAACCCGACCCGTGGTTCGACAAGCGCAACAAGTGAGCACAGATCAGTAACTCGACACTCTCGCCCCGCGGGTGGGTCGGATTTCCGCTGCGAAGGCGGGATTTCCGACCCACTCGGAGCGGCTGATTTGGGCCAGGCGGGCAGTGGGTCGAAATTCAGGTGCCTGGACCGGAAATCCGACCCACCGGAGGTCCGGCGAGGGGCGTGCCTGGTTCTTTCTCCGGGTTCGAACCAATATTCTTGTTTGATGCGTCGTTCCAACCAGCGTCGGGATGCGGTCTTTGCCTGCTATCAACAGGAAGTGACCGACCGGCCCCTTGCAGTGCTGCTCGCCGAGGCGAAGCCGTTCACGATCGAACTGGCGAATGGTGTCGAATCGCATCGGGATGAACTCGATGAGGTGATCTCCGAATACGCAAAGGGATGGGACCTGAAGCGAATCGCACCTCTCGAAAAGAACATCATGAGGGTCGCCCTCTTCGAAATGAACTTTCGAGAAGACGTGCCGGCTGAAGTGGCGATCGACGAAGCAGTCGAGACTGCCAAGAAATTCTGTGGGGCCGAAGCACCCGGATTCGTGAACGGAATCCTCGGTGCTGCCGCCAGGGTTATGAAAGATGATGAAGCCGAGCTGGCAAGCGAGCAGAAGGACGAAGAGGCCGCCAAGGAAGTTTCCGTGCCAAGGGAAGAAGCCGCGCCTGACGAAGAGACCCAGGCCCAAGCCAAGCTCGTTCCCCAGGGTAAACCCATGCCACACGACGAACCCGTGCCACATGACGAACCCGTGCCACACAACGAACCCGTGCCACATGATGAACCCATTCCAAATGGTGAGGCAGCATGACCCGACTTGAAGAGATCCGAGACAGGCTGGGGGAAATCACAAGCGTCCTGAATGATGAATCCGTGTCAGACACGGATGCGGCCGAACTGGCCAAAGAAGCCGCCGAGCTAACCGCCGAAGCTGCCCGGGAAACTGCCGGCGCGATCAGCCAGATCGACCGGCAGGACTGAACCCGTGTCTCGTCAGCGAGAGGGCGGTCGTCCGCTTTGAGCTACCCGGAAGACCTACGTGAGCAGGTTGACAACTACCTGTCGACGGTTCAATTCGGCCTTGAGACAGCTCCTGACGGAGCCGACACGACAGGGCTGGACGAAGCGATGCGGTACTCGCTCCTGGCTGGCGGCAAGCGGATCAGGCCAGTGCTCTGCCTGGCGACGGCGCGAGCGATCGGGCATCCGACGAAGGACTTCCTGGCTGCGGCGGCGGCCCTGGAGATGATCCACACCTACTCATTGATTCATGATGACTTGCCGGCAATGGACGACGACGACCTCCGCCGCGGAAAGCCGACCTCGCATGTGAAGTTCGGGGAAGCGGTGGCGATACTCGCGGGCGATGGACTCTTCGCCGAAGCGATTGGCGTCCTCGCCTCTGTTGACGCTCCGCCAGAGCGGGTCGTCGAGGCTGTTTCCTTGCTCAGTTCCGCGACAGGAGTTGAAGGAATGGTCGGCGGCCAGTACGTCGATGTGACCGCCGATTCACTGGACGCTGACGGGCTTCGGTACCTGCATTCACTCAAGACCGGCCGTCTGATCCGGGCCAGTATCGAGGTGGCACTTGCGCTCGGCGGGCTCGATGAATCGGCCCGTGCGCCCTACCATCGCTTCGCCACTCTGATCGGCCTCTTGTTCCAGATCGTGGATGACATCCTCGACGTCACCGGGAGCGACGAGGAACTCGGCAAGCCCCAGGGCAGCGACGTCCGCCACGGAAAAGTGACTTATGTCAGCCTGTACGGACTGCCGCATGCCAGATCGCTGGCTTCTGAAACTCACGAACAGGCTCTGGACGCCCTGGCCGGGGCCGGAGGCGAGACAGAAGACCTGATGCGCGTCGCCGACTACATTTATTCAAGAGAACAGTGAGCGAACACACCAACGACAAGAGGCCGCTGCTCCCCGGCATCGACTCCCCGGCTGATCTGAAGGGGCTCGACGACGAACAGCTCCAGCAGGTGGCGGAGGAGACCCGCTCCTACATCATTGATGTGATCGGGGAAATCGGTGGTCACTTTGGTGCCAACCTGGGAACCTGTGAGATCGCGGTAGCGCTACACAGTCTGCTCGAATCCCCTCGCGACAAGATTCTCTGGGACGTCGGCCATCAGGCCTATCCCCACAAGGTGTTGACCGGACGGCGCGACGCGCTTCCGACGATCCGCCAGTACAACGGTCTTGCGCCGTTCTGCTCGATCCCCGAATCCGAGCACGACATCATGGGTGCCGGCCACGCGTCGACCTCGATTTCATACGGGCTTGGTCTCAAGGAGGCGATGCGGCAGGGAATAGGTGAAGACGGAAAAGTAGTCGCGGTGATCGGTGATGGGGCGCTCACCGGCGGCGTCGCATACGAAGCGATGCACGCTGCCGGCGGACTCCAGACCCCGATGGTCATCCTTCTCAACGACAACGGGATGTCGATTTCCCCGAACGTTGGTGCGCTGTCCAGCTACTTTCAGCGGGCTCGTCTCAAGCCCGGCCTGTTCCATGCGCGTGAAGAAGTGGAAGACCGGCTGACGAAGTTGCCGCTCGGTCTTGGCAAGCGGATCGAACGGCTCGGGCCAGAACTGAAATCAGCGATCAAGGCCTACTGGGCTCCTGGGCTTCTATTCGAAGAGCTTGACCTCGCCTATATGGGTGTCATCGACGGCCACGATGTCGGTGCCCTGCGGCGCGCTTTGACGGAAGCTCTCGCCGCCGACCGGCCGGTCGTGGTCCATGTTCACACGGTCAAGGGCCGCGGCTTTGCTCCAGCTGAAGAAGGTGGGCTGGCCGGCATGGAGAAATGGCATGCCGCGAAGCCAGGGTCCATTGTTGATGGCGCGCCGGCCTCGGAAAGACCGAAACTGATACCGATCCAGGAATCCGACGCACCGGCATCCATAGCTCCGGAGATCCTCGAAAAGCCGGAGCCGAAGAGTGCGCCGCCACAGTACACTCAGGTGTTTTCCGAAGCGCTCGTATCCGAGGCTGAAAATGATCCCCGCGTTATCGGGATCACCGCAGCGATGGCCGGTGGGGCGGGCCTCCAGAAGCTCGCTGATGAGAGACCGGACCAGTACTACGACGTCGGTATCGCAGAACAGAACGCAGTCTTGATGGCGAGCGGCATCGCCCTCCAGGGAGGGAAGCCGGTCTGCGGGATCTACTCGACATTTCTTCAGCGGGCATACGACCAGATCGTCCATGACGTCTGCCTCCAGGATCTTGATGTGACTTTCGCGATGGACCGGGCCGGCCTGGTTGGCGATGACGGTCCGACCCATCACGGAGCCTTCGACATCGCGTATTTCCGTTCCTTGCCGAATGTGGTCGTCATGGCGCCGCGTGACGAGGCGATGCTTGTCCACATGCTTCACACCGCGATCGCCCACGATGGTCCATCCGCCTTGCGCTACCCCAGAGGCTCCGCGGTCGGGGTGGACATCGCCGACCGGCCCGCACTGATCCCGATTGGATCCGGTGAGATGCTTCGCAACGGCGAAAAGGTAGCTCTGGTCGGGTATGGCTCAGGGGTTGGCATTGCGCTCGGCGCGGCGGAACTCCTTGAGGAGAAGGAAATTCGGCCAACCGTCGCCGATGCCCGGTTCGTCAAGCCACTTGACGTTGAAATGATCGAGCGTCTGGCGGTGAGTCATGACCTGATCGTGACCATCGAAGAAGGCGTGCTGCAGGGTGGTTTCGGTTCAGCGGTGATCGAGCATCTAGAAGACAGCTTCGCCAATCCGGGGGAGAGGGCCCGGGTCCTGCGGGTGGGTCTGCCGGACCGGTTCGTGACTCATGGCAAGCCGGATCTACTTCATGAAGAGGTTGGTTTCACCGCGGAAGCCGTGGTTGAAAAGGTTGTCGGTGCAGTTGAAAGCGGCGTCGCTTCCCGTCACTGATCGGGTCCCGAAGCGGCGTGGAACGGCTTCATTTTGCGGGCGTTGACTACGAGTCGAAGCCCGAAACGATTCTCAGCACATCGGGGCCGTACTTCTCCATGAATGATGGTCCGACTCCGGAAACGGCGAGCAGGGAGTCCTCGTCAAGTGGCTTTACGGACGCGATTGCGGTGAGAGTGCGGTTTGATGCGACGTGGAACGCGGGCTTCCCGCCGGCGGCGTCAAGGCGCCACTTGCGCAGCGCTTCGTAAAGCGGCTCATCCGCCGGGGCGAGATCAGGCGGTGGAGTCGCTGATTTGCGGGTGAGTCTGCCAGGGCGTTGGATGCTGATTGATTCGGGGTCGGGCAGCCACTCAACCGGATCGCAGATGTCGCAACACCGGCCGGTCGGCTCACCGGGAGCGTCATCACCAAAATGATCGAGCAGCTGGCGTCGACGGCAAGTGGCCGAGAAACTGAATGCCTCGACTGCCCGGTAGGCGGCCCAGCCCCGGTCCTCGGCGACCCGGCAGGCGGACCGAATCGGACCCTGGCCGGTTTCGGCCCCGGGTGTGATGAGGAGCTTGCCTCCGGAAGCGGGGTCGACTTTGAGGGCCCCGGCGCGTTCGGCTACCGCCAGCCGGACCCGGTCTCCGTCGAACCGAGGCGCCTCGGTGGTGACTGAACCGGGGTTGCCATCGGCGTCGTGCCCGGCCGCCCTTCTGATCCCGTCGACGTACGAGAGCACTCCGGCCGGATCGACCTTGCGTTGTTCGTTGAAACGGACGAGACGGCCAAGGTCCGCCCTCATCGCCAGCAGGACAGCCCGGGCCGGCTTGCCATCCCGGCCCGCACGTCCGGCTTCCTGATAGTAGGCCTCGACGCTGGAGGGGATCGCCCAATGCCAAACGGACCTGACATCGGCCTTGTCGATGCCCATCCCGAAGGCATTCGTCGCAACCACGATCTCCGCGTCACCTTCCATGAAGCGGTGCTGGGCCGAGGCCCGTTCGTCGGGGGCCATCCCGGCGTGGTAGCCGACCGCGGACAGCCCGGTTGATCGCAGGTCCTCCGCCAGTTCGTCAGTGCTCTTCCGGGTGCCGCAATAGACAATCGCCGGACGGTTGTCCGGGTCAGTCAGGCCGAGTTCAAGCAGAGCCTGCTTTCGGGCTTTCGAGCCTTTCCCCTCAAGCGCGATCGTGTCGAAACTGAGATTCGGGCGATCGAAGCCGGAGTGGATCTCAGCAGCTTCCGACATTCCCATCCTTTCGGCGATCTCGGCTGTGACCTGAGGGGTGGCGGTGGCGGTGCATGCCATGACCGGGGGCCTGCCGAGACGTTCCGCTACCTTCGGGAGTCGCAGGTAGTCGGGTCGAAAGTCATGGCCCCATTCGGAGAGGCAATGTGCCTCGTCGATCGCCAGCAGGTCGATGTTGCGGGCCCTTACGAGGTCCATGAAAGCGGATGAAGCGAAACGTTCCGGCGAGCAGTAGGCGATCCTCGCGGAACCGTCACGAACCGCTTGCCAGGAGGCAGCGGAATCCTCATCGGAGAGGCCCGAAGCGAACATCACGGCCGGGTGGCCCTCTCGGCGCAGCCTCTTGACCTGGTCCGCCATTAGGGCGATCAGGGGGCTGACCACGATCGTCAGTGAATCCGAAGCGAGCCCAGGGAGCTGGTAGCAGAGGCTCTTGCCGCCACCGGTCGGCATCACAATCAGGCTGTCGCGGTGATCCAGCGTGGCCTGGACCGCTTCACGCTGTCCCGGTCGAAATTCCATGTACCCCATGTGATCGAGAAGGGCTTCGGGATCCGCCGGGCCGTCGAAGGTCTTCACCGTTGTGGCTTCCTGAAGGTCCATGCCTTCGAGACCCTGAAGCGCGAGGGCTGCCTCTCCCTGCTCGTCGCCGAGCAGAGCCGTCTGGTCCGGGGCTGGCTGAGAACCACCAGAACCCTCTCCAGATGGGACATTTTGCGGCGATGCCGGCCGGGATCCGACCAGGGCGGCGATGCGGCTGGTCAGTGTCGCTGAAGCATCCTGCTCGGTCTTTCCGAGCCTGCGCCAGGTCTCCCTCAGGGACTTGAGATGGTGGTCGACGCCAGCCTGCCGGGTACCGGCTTCGGCCTCGTCTTCGAGTTCCCGGATCAGGCGACTGGCGTCGATCTCGAAATCACCGGCTGTCGGGGCATGGAGAGTCACTGGTCCAGAGTAGTGAGAGCACCTGACGGTGAAACCTCGCCCCACCAACCGTCCAGATCCGCGCCTTCCGGCCGACCAGTCCCGGGTGGGTCGGATTTCCAGTCCCTGGACCAGTTTGCCGACCCACGGGTTCACGGCAACGCAGGCCCACTTCCGGGTGGGTCGGATTTCCTGTGATGGTCGTGGAAATCCGACCCACCCGGGAGGGGGTCCGGTGGTTCGGCAGGGAAAGGTCCCTGCAAGGAAAGAGCCCCGCCGGGAAAGCGGGGCTCTTGGTGTTGCTAGGGAGGAGAGAGATTCAATGATCTGTTTATGTGTTTTGATCAGTGGGAGGTAGGTGGGCTCTTCATGTGCCGCGGGCGCTGTACCGAGTTGAAGCGGTAAGAGCCAAGTGAGCGGCCCCGAACCCAACCAGGAAGATTGTCATCAGGTTCTCCTGACCAGTCAGGCCGGAGAGAATTCCGATGGAAAAGATCGCGATGCCGATTGCCCAGTCGAAGCCGGCGATCGTCGAGAGCGGAACGGTCCGATTCGGGCTTGACCCGGCGAGTGAAACACCCATCAGCGCGCCTCCAAGGAAGAACGTCAGGAACCCGATAGCCGGGGTAAACGTCAGCAGGTAAGGAACGATCATCAGCAACGGTGCCGTGGCCAGGACCACTCCGTTGTGGAGGCTCATCTGTATGGGTTTGGCGGTTGCATTCATCGGTCTTCTGAAAACAAAGTAGACGGCCACTTACTTTTCGTGTGTGAGTCTGGTCACAGTTGACATGAAGCGTTGTCTGTTTGCTCTTTGCGGTCCCCGGAAGAGCATGGGCCACGTGGGGCAGCGGGGCCGGTACGGTTCTCTGCTGATGGCGAAACGCTCCCGACTCGACCTGCTCCTGGCTGAGCGCGGTACGTTCACGTCCCGCACCGCGGCGACCCGGGCGATCCGCGCGGGCCAGGTCAAGCTCGGCAAGGACGGCCCGATCGCCCTGCGACCAAGCCAGGAAGTCGCGCTGGACCAGGAGATCGAAATTCTGGCCGGTCAGAAGTTCGTGTCGCGGGGCGGCATCAAGCTGGAGAACGGCCTTGACGAACTGGGTGTCGATGTAAGTGGCCGGCTCTGTCTCGACGTCGGTGCCTCGACGGGCGGGTTCACGGATTGCCTGCTCCAGCGCGGAGCGAAACACGTGGTTGCGCTTGATGTCGCCTACGGCCAGATCGACGCTTCAATGAGAGATCGCCCCGAGGTGACGGTTATCGAGCGCCTCAACGCCCGTGATCTCTTGCCCGCCGACCTCGAGTACCGGCCCGAATTGGCCACGATTGACGTCTCTTTCATCTCCCTGACCAAAGTGCTGCCTGCCGTAGGCAACGTGATGGCCGAGACCTCGATAGTCCTCGCCATGGTCAAACCCCAGTTCGAACTGGGTCGGGCCCGGGTCGGCCGGGGGGGTGTGGTGCGAGACAAGGAGGATCGTCGCGAAGCCGTGGAGACAGTTGCCGATTTTGCTCTCGGCCTGGGTTTTTCACTTGATGGCATTGCGCCGACCGGGCTTCCCGGACCGAAGGGGAACCTTGAGACATTCATTCGCCTGGGCCGCTCCACTGAGAAAGAATTATCCGCAGGGGCGCGGGGCGCTGACAGCGGCGCCTCACTCTGCGAAGGTGTTGAACTGTGAGCCGGCCAGTCGCCCTTCTATTCACACATTCGCATGCCCCCGGTATGGACCGGGCGGTGGAAGTTGCCCGGTCTGCCGCGGAACGACACGGGTGGGACCTTGTGCCGAGCGGCGAGGGCGATGAACTGAGCCCGTCACTCTTCATCGTGCTTGGTGGTGACGGGACCATCCTCCACGCTCTGCGCGCCTCACTTGACGGCCAGGTTCCTGTCTTCGGGATCAACTTCGGCCGGGTGGGGTTTCTGGCCGGGGTGGAGGCTGATCAGATCGAGCTCGGTCTGGACCGGGCCTTCGCGGGCGAGTACGAGACCCTGAACCTTCCGGGTCTGGGAGTGACCCTGAACGGCGAAACCCATACCGCCCTGAACGACGTCAGTTTCAGTCGCCGCCCGCGCGGCGGGGTTGCCGAGTTGAGCTACAGGATCGCCGGCGAAGAAGTCGGTCACGTTCGGTGCGACGGGCTGGTCGCCTCCACAGCAACGGGTTCGACCGGCTACAACCTTGCCAACCACGGTCCGATCCTCGCCTGGGGTGTTGCCGGCTACGCGGTCAGTTACATAGCGCCGCATACGCTCACTGCCAGGGCCCTGGTCGTGGCCCCGGCCGACGTACTCCACGTTGTGAATCATCGCAGTCGCGACGGGGTGGATGTGGCCGTTGACGGGGTGCAGGTGGGTGAATTGAAACCGGCCGCCGAAGCCGAAGTCCGGTATCGCCCGGATATGGCTGTTCTGGCTCAGTTGCCGGGTTCGAACTTCTACCACCGGATCCGCGAGAAGTTCGGTCACCTGGCGGTCTGACCGCAGTCTGGCGGTCTGTTTCGGGCCGCCGGTTGGATCCTGCCTTCCGCCTGAGGCGGCGAATGGCCGGGAAGGGCTCCAACCGGGTATCGAACAAATGTTCGTCCGATGGCGGTTGTAGAAGTTCAGGCATATGTTGCGTGAACTCCGGATCGAGAATCTTCTGCTGATTGAAAAGGCCGAGCTCAGGCTCGGGGAGGGACTGAATGTGCTCACGGGGGAGACCGGCGCCGGCAAGACGGTTCTGGCCCATTCCCTCGACCTGTTGATGGGAGGCAAGGCGAGGAAGGGAATAGTTCGCAGCGGAGCTCCCGAAGCCTGGGTTGAAGGTGTCTTCGACCTGCCTCCGGAGTGGCATGAGGACAGGGAACTGGCTGATTTGCTGGACCGGATTCCGGCCGGGAGCGAAGACTTGGTGCTGGTCCGGAGAATTTCCGAATCCGGGCGGACCTCGGCCTTCCTGGGCGGGCGAAGCGCCTCGGCGGCGGACCTTCAACTTTTGGCGGGCCGGTTGATTGCGTTCTACGGTCAGCACGAACACCGGCGTCTCACGATCGGGGCAGCCCAGCTCGGCATGGTCGATCATGCGGCCGGTCCCGGGCATGCATCGCTCCTGGAGGAATATGGACGCTACTGGCGCCTTCATCGCAAGCTCAACGATGAGCTCCAGGATTTGCTGGGCCGGGATCAGGCCAGGGAACGGGATCTGGACCTCCACCGGTTCGAGCTGGACGAGATCGATTCGGCCGGACTGAACGAAGGCGAGAAAGATGGTCTGATCGATGAGCGTGAACGCCTCCGTCATGCCGCGAGCCTGCGGGAGGCAGCAGCCGGGGCCGGGATCCGGCTGCGGGGAGATGAAGAAGCCGATGGAGTCGCGGGCTTGCTCGCGACTTCCCGCGATCTGCTGGCGGGTGTTCGTGGGGTGGACACCGGGCTGGACGACCTTGCGGACAGGGTCGAAAGTATTTCGCTGGAGGTCGAAGACGTCGGAATCGAGCTCGGGCTGTACCTGAACGGGATTGATGCTGATCCCGGTCGATTGGCAGAGGTTGACGAGCGACTTGAGTTGATCGATCGACTGGAACGCAAACATGGCGGGTCGATAGCCACGGTTCTGGACCATGCAGGTTGGTGCCGGAGGGAGATTGAACGGCTGGAAGGTGGTGAAACCAGAGAGGCGGAGCTGCGGGATGAAATTGCGGTCGCGGCATCCGGCCTTGGACAAACCGGCTCGGCCGTTAGTGAGGCCCGGGCCGTGGCTGCTGCCGATTTGGCGGCAAGGGTGACCGGTGATCTTCAGGACCTGGCCATGGCCGGGGCGGAGATGACCATAGAGATCAAACCGAATCCTGAAGGCCCCGGTCCATCGGGCGCGGAGACAGTCGAGTTCACGCTCGCCCCCAACCCGGGGATGCCCGCCCGGCCGTTGCGGGATACCGCTTCAGGCGGTGAGCTCTCAAGGGTGATGCTTGCTTTGGCGGCGAGCGCAGAGGGAGATGGCCGAACACTGATATTCGATGAGATCGATGCGGGAATAGGGGGCAGTACTGCCGGGGTCGTCGGGGACCGCCTTCGCAGGGTGGCCGAGGGGCGGCAGGTGATCGCGATCACCCATTTGCCACAGGTGGCATCCAGGGCCGGTCGGCATTTCAGCATCAGCAAAGAAGCCTCGAACGACCTGGCGACGGCGGACGTGACGATGCTCTCCGAAGATCAGGTTGTCGACGAGATCCGTCGGATGCTTGGGGCAGGCGAAGGCGATGACGCCGCCACTACACATGCTAGGAAGCTGGTGGAAGCGAACCGCTAGCGCGGGCACCCTCTAACCTCGTGGGGTGAATCCGATCACCAAAAGGTTGCGGGGGCAGCCGCATGGCACTATGCCCGAGGTCGGTGAAAACGGGCCCGTGACCCGAGGGAAGGTTCGGCTCGGACGCAAGACCAAGGACCTGGTCAAGGCCCTCGGGTCCGACGACGTGGCCGTGATCGGACATCGCAACATTGACCGCATCGCGGCGGAGGATCTGGTCGCGAGCGGGGTGCGGACGGTACTCAACGATCAGTCATCGTCGGATGATCGCTACCCGAACCGTGGACCGCTGATTCTGGTTGAGGCCGGGGTGCGCCTGATCGACTTTCCGCAGGATGACCTCTTCTCCATTCTGGACGAGAGCGAACCGGTGGAAATCGAAGGCGGTCTGCTGAAACGCGACGGTGCGGTGATTGCTACGGGCATCGAACAACTCAAACCCGATCTGGATCTTCAGCTTCAACGACAACAGTCGGAAATCCACCACGCACTGGCTGACTTCGCGGAGAACACGGTCACCCACATCCAGGAAGAAGGCGAGCTGCTTTCCGGTGCCATTGAACTTCCCGAAACCCGGACCAGCTTCCGTGACCGCCATGTGCTGATCGTCGTCAGGGGCCCGAACTACAAAAGCGACCTGCGTGCACTGCGAGCCTACATTCGTGACGTCAAACCGATTCTGATCGGAGTTGATGGAGGTGCCGACGCAATCCGGGAGGCCGGATACCGTCCGGACATGATTCTCGGAGACATGGATTCGGTCACCGATGACACTCTGAAATCCGGGCCGGAAGTGATCGTTCATGCTTATGCGGACGGACGGGCGCCAGGTGCCGAAAGAATGATCGATCTCGGGGTGGAACACATCGCACTGCCCTTCGTCGGGACCAGCCAGGATGTGGCGATGCTGATGGCCTTTGAGAAAGGCGCCTCGCTGATCGTCACGGTCGGAGCGCACTTCAACCTGATCGAATTTCTTGACAAGGACCGTGCCGGCATGTCATCGACATTTCTCACCAGGTTGAGGATCGGAGAGGTCCTGGTTGACGCCAAGGGCGTGAGCCGGCTATACAACCCCGGGCTTACCGCTGGTCCCTTGCTGCTCTTTCTCGGTGCTTTCCTGGTCCTCGCGACCATCGTTGTGCTCAGTTCACCTGCCCTCGCCGACCTGCTTGACCTGATCTGGCTCAAGATCAAGATCTGGCTCGGCATCTGACCGGCTACTGGCTTTAGGGTTCCCGGATGGGTTACAGCGCTCGCTATCACGCAGCCTCTCTGGCTGCGGTCTTTCTCGCCCTTGCGATCGGCATCCTGATCGGCGCCCAGTGGGGCAGCGATGTGCTGAACAGCACCCGGGAGGATCTGGAGTCGAGCTTGACCAGCGATCTAAATGATGCGCGGGGCCAGATTGATGAGCTCAACAGTGAACTGGACCAGTCGGAGGAATTCGGCAACACCGTGTTCCCGCTGCTCACGAACGGCCGGCTTCGGGATCGCAGAATCGGACTGGTCGGTCTCGGCTCGCTTCCCTCCGGAGTGACCGATGCGGTGGAATCGGCTTTCAGCTCGACCGGCGCCGACCTGGTGGCGGTCGGTGCTGTGCGCCAGCCTCCGACCCGCGAGGATTTGGCGGCCGACCTGCAGGACACAAGGTTCCGGACGATCGGGACAAGCGACGAGATATTGAGCGGGTACGGGCGTACGGTCGGTCGTCAGCTGGTCACAGGAGGAAGAATCCTCACCTTGACCCGCAGCACCCTGATGTCGCAGTCCAGCGGTCAATTCAGCGGGCTGGATGGCCTGATCTTCTACCGGACCGAAGCTGACGAAGAACAGGACCCGGAAGAAACTGAAGAAGCCGAGCGGCTCGACCGGGCCCTGATCGAAGGTGCCTCGATGACCCGGGCCCGGCTGGTCGGCGTGGAAACGCTGGACGCCGATCCCTCGACCGTCAGTTTCTTCAGGGACCTTAATGTCACAACAGTCGACAACATTGATCGCCCCCCGGGCAAAGTCAGCCTCGTCTATGTGCTGAACGGCGCCGAAGGCGCATTCGGAGTCAAGGACGGGTCATCGCGGCTTTTGCCGGAGCTTCTGAATCCGGTTAGCCGGAACGGCGGACAGGGCAGGGCAGAGCCGTAACCTGGCTAGGCTTCCCGGTCGCGTTGCTGATCGGACTGCTGGTTGTTCCCGCGGGTGTGCGTGGGCTTCTCCAGGCTGGTCTGACCAGGGTCAACTATCGCAACGAGGAGCTGGCTTTCCCGCTCGGGGCGGTATTGGTAACTGCGGCTCTTGTTGCTCTGGCTCCGCTGGCTGTCTTGAATGAGCGGGCGGGGCTGGACCTGCTCGAACCCGACCTGCGGCGTTGGATCATCTACCTGATCGGAGTTGCCTTCCTTGGACTTCTCGACGATTCCCTCGGGCTCGGACATGCCGAAGGAACTCCGCGTGGCTGGCGCGGGCACGCGAGGGCCGTGCTGCGTGGCGAGCTTTCGACCGGCGCCGTGAAAGCGATCGGGGCGCTGGCGCTGGCTGCCTATGTGGTGACGGGAACCGGTAACGAGTGGCAGGGCTACATCGTCGACGTAGCCCTGCTCATCATCACCACCAATGTCTTCAACCTGCTCGACCTGAGAGGCGGGAGGGTGGAAAAGGTGCTGTTTGTCCTGATCGCCGGACTCTGTCTGGGGGGATGGACCCTGTTTCCGGTCGAGTTGACCGGCATCTTCCTGGGGCCGTTCGTCGTCGGGATCTGGTTTACGTTGCGCGACCGCGCAATGCTCGGGGACACCGGTTCGAACCTCGCGGGTGCCATCGCGGGGGTCTGCCTCATCACCGGTCTCGATGAGACAGGCCGGCTGATTGCTCTCGTGGCTGTGATTCTTCTCACGATTTACGGAGAGTTCCGTTCGATTTCAAAGACCGTCGAAAAGCTGCCGCCGCTCCGCTTTATAGACTCCCTCGGGAGAATCAAGTGAGCGACCAGTATCAAGGAGAAACCCGATTCATCTTCGTCACTGGCGGAGTGCTTTCGGCTCTCGGTAAAGGCATCGCTTCGGCCTCGATCGGCCGCCTTCTGGTTTCCCGTGGCTTCAGGGTCCAGATCCAGAAGTTTGACCCGTATCTGAACGTCGACCCTGGCACCATGAGTCCGTTCCAGCACGGAGAGGTCTTCGTGACCGAGGACGGTGCGGAGACCGACCTCGATCTCGGCCACTACGAACGCTTCACCGACGAGAACACCTCGCGGGCATCCAATGTGACCGCCGGAGCGGTCTACAACTCGGTGATCAAGCGCGAACGTCGCGGTGACTATCTGGGCGGCACCGTCCAGGTGATTCCCCATATCACCGACGAAATCAAGAATCGCATTCTCATCGTCGCGGAGACCAAGCAGGTCGATTTCGTGATCACCGAGATCGGTGGCACGGTCGGCGACATAGAGTCACTCGCCTTTCTTGAAGCGATCCGCCAGCTTTACACGGATCTCGGGCCGAAGCGGGCGATGTTCATCCACCTGACGCTGGTTCCGTACATCGTCCACGCGGGCGAGATGAAAACCAAGCCGACCCAGCATTCCGTGAATGAACTGCGCCGGATCGGCATTCAGCCCGATGCGCTCATCTGCCGTTCAGTCTCGGGTCTCGACCGTGACATCCGCAAGAAGATCGCCCAGTTTGCGTCACTTCCCACGGATAGCGTGATTTCCGGTCAGGACGTGGACAATGTCTACAAGATTCCGCTCATGTACAGGGCAGAAGGGCTCGACGATTTCATCCTCGAGCACTTCCACATGGATGATGCCCCGCCGCCGGATCTCTCGGACTGGGAAGCGATGCTGCGTATGGCAGAAAACGCCGAGGGCAAGGTCAGGATCGCCCTGGTAGGCAAATACATCCAGCTGGCGGACTCCTACAAGTCGGTCATCGAGGCACTTGAGCACGGTGGTATCCACAATGGGGTGGAGGTTGAGATCGACCTGGTCGATTCCGAGGATTTCGATGTGTCCCGGCTCGAAGGCGCAGACGGGATTCTGATCCCGGGCGGATTCGGGGAGCGGGGAGTCGAGGGCAAGGTGGAAGCGGCCCGGTACGCACGTGAACACAACATTCCCTACCTCGGGATCTGCCTTGGCATGCAGATTGCGGTGATCGAGTTTGCACGCCATATCGCAGGCATGGATGGTGCGAACTCGGCCGAGTTCGACCCGGAAACCCCGTTCCCGGTAGTCGACCTGCTGCCGGAACAGAAAGAGGTCTCCGACATGGGCGGGACGATGAGGCTCGGAGCCGATCCGGTCAAGCTTCACGACGGGACCAAAGCACTCGAGATCTTCGGTGAGGCCGTTATCTACAAGCGGCACCGGCACCGCTACGAGGTAAACAACCTGCTGAGGACCAGGCTCGAAGATCAGGGGCTGGTCTGCTCCGGTACTTCACCCGATGAACGGTTGGTTGAGATCGTTGAACTTCCCGACCATCCCTTCTATGTCGCATCGCAGTTTCATCCCGAGTTCAACTCGCGCCCCAACCGTCCCGAACCGCTGTTTCGCGATTTCATGAAAGCCGCCGCGGTAACCGCCGCAGCCAGACCGGACAAGGGTGAATCGGACGAATCGGGTGACACCTCGGTCGCAATCAAGACGATGGGGACTGACTGATGCCATTTCTTTTCTGGATGCTCATTGCGCTGATCGGTGCGGGGATTTACCTCCTCAGGCACAAGGACGAGCGCGGATCGGTTGCCGTTACGACTGCGCTTTTGATGTTCTGGCTGGGAATCGCGATCGGTGTCGCGTCAGTGTTCGGAGCGGCATTTCATGTCTTCGATGCGGAAGAGACCGCTGAGGGAATCGGATTCGTGCCCTGGAACCCGACCGGCACAGGCGCCTTCCAGTTTGAAAATGCGATGGGCGACCTGGCGATCGGGGTGGTTGGCTTTCTCTGTTTCTTCATCAGGGACCGCAAGTTCTGGCTTGCGGCCGTCATCTTCGCGACGATCCTCTTCTGGGGTGATGCGATCGGTCACATCCACCAGATGGTCGAGTACGACAACCATGCCGCTGACAACAGCGGGTTCGTGCTTTGGCTGGACATCCTGAACCCGGCGATTCTGATCCTGCTCTACTGGCTTTCTGGCCGGGGTGGGACTCACGGCGAAAGAGCCGTCGCGTCCGGCAAGCCCTGAGATGACCCGGCCCGGATGAGCCGTTTCGTCCGTCTGTGTGAGACACCGAGTCCGACCGGTTCCGAACGGGCCATCGCGGATCTTGTCCGCTCGGAACTGGAATCTTTCGGGCTTGAAGTGCTGGAGGATGAAGCTGCCAGGTCAACCATGGCCGGAGCAGGCAACCTGCTCACCCGGATAGCCGGTCGCTCTCGCGAAGATGGCTCGGACCCCGGCTACATCATGTTCTGTGCCCATCTCGACACTGTGCCACACGACGGTCCGATCGAGGTGGTGCTTGACGATCAGGGCGTATACCGGTCGGCCGGGGACACCATTCTCGGTGCCGACAACAAGGCCGCAGTGGCGGTGCTGCTGGAAATGGCTGCCCGTGCGGTTCAGAAGCCTCCCGTCATAGGGCTGGAACTGCTCTTCACCGTCGCCGAGGAGAAAGGCTTGCTCGGGGCCGCGGCTTTCGACCAGTCGCTGCTGAGCTCCCGGACAGGTTTCGTGCTTGATCACGCGACAGATATCGGCGAAGTGATCACTGCCGCACCGACCCAGATCGGGATCACAGCGGAATTCAAAGGCGTCGAGGCCCATTCCGGTCTGGTCCCCGAACAGGGCAGATCGGCGATTGTCGCCGCCGCACAGGCAATCAGCGAAATGAACCTTGGGCGGCTTGACAAAGAGACAACAGCCAACATCGGCGTGATCACTGGCGGGACGCAGGGCAACGTGATTCCCGGTGTCTGCCGACTTGCCGGCGAAGCCCGCTCGCTCGACCCCGAAAGGGTAACGGCGGTGATCGCTGACCTGACCGATGCGATGGTCTGGTCGGCGTCGGAAAGTGGTTGTGAAGTGGACATCACGACCAGAAAGCACTTCACCGGTTACCGGATCGATGAAGGCGATTCATGGGCACTTTCGCTGGCCGAAAGAGCTTTGAAGTCGGAGGGGTTCAGTCCCGAACGGGTCGCCACGGGGGGTGGTTCCGACGCCAGTGTGTTCCAGGAACGGGGTATGGACTGTCTGCTCCTCGCGAATGGAACCTACGCGAACCACACGGCGCAGGAAACAGTGCCGCGCGAGAATCTGCCGGCCATGCTCGCCGTCTGCGAATCAATTGTCGCGCTCGCCGGAGATGGGGCCTGATGCTGAAGCTGCGCCGGGCGAAGGTCGTTTCCGCCGAGCCGCTGGAAATCTCGCTTGACGGCTCGGATGAAATTCGCAAGGCCTGGGCGGATGAGACGATGGTCGGTCCCTGTGAAACGGGCGACGATGTGGTTGTGAACGTTGAAGCCCTCGACCTGGGTCTTGGTTCGGGCGGTTTCGACGTTGTTCACGTCAACCTGACCCGTGGCCTTGCCGGAGAAGGATCGGCCTCCGAGCATGTGATGAAACTGAACTACACCTCGCTTCAGCACCCGGTGGGGACGATAGAGAGGGAAACAGGCACCGGTCCCGGGGATCCGGTGCCGGTGCTTGCGATCGGCCTGCACGGTCATCTCGCACCCGCTGCCTGGGCGGCCGCCGAGAACGGAGCGGGGGAGATCGGATACATCCAGACCGGCGGAGGAGCCCTCCCTGGTGCTTTCTCGCGGGATGTGAAGACACTGCTCGACAGGGGGCTCCTGGTAGGGCACGTCACCGCTGGCCCTGCCTATGGTGGCAAAGATGAGGCAATCACACTGATCGGAGCGGTCGATGCCGCGAGTTCGCTCGGCTGGAAGGGCGTGATCGCCGGACCAGGACCCGGCATTCTGGGATCGGCCACGACCCACGGTCACGGAGGCATGGTCGCCCTCGATGTCATTCATGCCGCTCAGGCTCTCGGGTTTCCAGCCCTGCTTTCACCGCGGCTATCGGCTGGTGACCCCCGGGGACGCCACCAGGGACTCAGCCATCACAGCCAGACAGTCATTGAACTGGCGCTGGGCGAGTTCGAGCTGCCGATGCCGGAGGAGTTTGTGGATCTGGCTGACGGAAGGGCCGGCACGGTCGCGATGCGTGTGGACCTCAACGGGTACGGGAATTCGGGTCTTCCCCGCAACACAATGGGCCGGGACCTTGCCGATGACAGACCGTTTTTTGCCGGTCCCCTGGCCGCTGGCGCCCGGCTGGCTGAGCTGATCTGAAGTTCGCAACGACCGCTCAGCCGATCGAATGACCCTCTTCCAGGCGACGGATTCGTTGCGCGGCAAGGGATGCGGGCCGGATCGAAGAAAGCGGTGTCATGCCTCCGGCAACTGTCACGTCCGACCCTGTCGCATCGCAGCTCGATGGTGCGAGATTTGAAAGCCTGCTGCTCGAGTTCCTCGCCTACCTGGAGATGGAGCGTGGACTTTCCCGCAATACGCTCAACGCGTACCGGACCGACCTGCTCCAGTTCGGGGACTATCTCGAAGAGAAGGATCTCGATGCCCTGACGCTCGGTCCGACCGGCATGGCCGAGTACGTGGCTGACCTGACGGAGGGCCAGGGGGAGGCCCCAAGGCTGGCTCCGGCGACGGTTCACCGGAAGACCGCAGCGCTGCGATCGTTCTACAAGCACCTGCGTCGCGAAGACCTGGTTGTTGAAGATCCCACGGCTGGTCTCGCAACGCCCCGGCGGTCAAAGAAGTTGCCGAAAGTGCTGAACCAGGCCGAAGTTACGCGCCTGTTGGCCACACCCGCCGGGAACTCGCCTCATGCCTGCCGGGACCGCGCGATTCTGGAAGTGATGTATGCCTGCGGGCTTCGGGCATCCGAAGTGATCGGGCTGGAAATGACCGACATTGACACTTTCGAAGGCATGCTCCGTGCCCGGGGCAAAGGCAGCAAGGAGCGGATTGTCCCGCTTGGCCGCCAGGCAATCCACGCTATTGAGGGGTATCTGCGCTCCGGTCGGCCCGAACTCGCCAAGGGCAGGTCCGAGAAGGCACTGTTCCTGAACTTCCGGGGCCGTGCGCTGACCAGGCAGGGTCTTTACAAGATCGTCCAGGGGCATGCCAGGTCAGCCGGCCTGGAGGACCGGATGAGTCCCCACACGCTTCGTCACTCCTTCGCCACCCATCTTCTCGCCGGTGGCTGTGATCTCCGGGCGGTCCAGGAGATGCTAGGTCACGCCGATGTGGCCACGACACAGATGTACACACACCTCTCGGGACAGCAGCTGAGAAGCGTCTACTATGCCGCCCATCCCCGGGCCCAGACCAGCTAGAGAGCCGGCACCCGGGTGGGTCGGATTTCCAGCATCACCGACGGAAACCCGACCCACTGCAGTCCCAGCTTTGGGGCCGATTCGCGGGTGGGTCGGATTTCCGGCCAGGGTGGCGAGAATCCGACCCACCGGGGGGTGGCGGGCTCTGATAGAACCGGCTGGTGCCCGAGCTTCCTGAAGTCGAAACGATTCGCCGCCAGCTTGAACCCGACCTGAACGGACGGGTCGTTGAAGTGGCCGAAGTGCTCGATGACTACTTCACCAAACCGGAACCGGCCGGAAGCTTCGAACGGGCCGTCAATGGCAGGGAGATCATCGATGTCGGGCGGCGGGGCAAATACCTGCTCTTCGAGTTCGATGACAAAACGACCATGGTCATCCACCTTCGCATGACCGGTTCGATCGTTCTGCTGGCACCGGACGGAAGTGAGAACCCTGGCGATGCGCGGATTCATGAAGCCGGCCAGGGAGAAAGGCATCTCAAGGCCAGATTCACGCTTGACGACGGGGGAGAGCTCCGTTTCACCGATCCGCGACGCTTCGGCCGGGGATTTGTCGCGAACCCGGAAGACCTCAATAGCTACTTTGAGTCGAGACTCGGCGTTGAACCCCTTTCGGAGGACTTCACGGTCGATGCGCTGGCGTCGATGACCGCCGGCCGGACCGGCCCGCTCAAGTCATTCCTGCTCGACCAGAAGGGAGTGGTCGGAGTCGGCAACATCTACGCTGACGAGGCACTCTTCCGGGCCGGCCTCCACCCGCTCTCGCCTGGTGCTTCGATGAAGCCGGAGAACCACGTTGCGCTACGGGATGGCGTGGTGGAAGCTCTGGAGAGAGGGCTTGATCTCGGTGGTGCGTCAATCGATGACTATCGCGACGCCCGAGGGGAGCAGGGAGGAATGCAGAACGAGTTCCTTGTCCACCGCCGGGAAGGCGAAGAATGTGTGAACTGCGGCAGCGAGATCCAACGCATCGTGGTTGGAGGGCGTTCCACCTATTTTTGCCCGTCTTGCCAGAAGCGGCTCCGACGCCGGCCGAAACGGCGCCGGGTCGAAGGCGGCGTCCGGGCCGGACGACACCATTAAAGGAATGTCACGTACCTTCAAGACAGAGGCTGTTGTCCTGCGGACGATCAGATACGGCGAAGCGGACCGGATCCTTCACCTCTACACCCGTGAGTTCGGTCGCCTCGGCGCAATCGCCAAGGGTGTACGCAAGCCAAGGTCCCGTTTTGGTGGCAGGCTTGAGCCCTTCTTTCGTCTCGCGCTTGTGCTTCACCGAAGTCGGGGTGATCTGCACACGGTGACCGCGGCGGAAACGATCAGCGGTTTCCCGGACCTGAGGGCAAGTGGCCGTGGAATCGCCGCCGCGGCCGATGCCTGTGGCGGGGTGCTCCGGCTGCTCGACGGGGTCGATGAGCCGAACGAGCCCGCCTACAATCTGCTCTGCCGGTATCTGGAACTGGTTGATGCCGACCCGGAGGGTCCGGCAGCATCCGGGGCGGGAATGGTCACTTTTCGGCTCAAACTCGCCCTTGCGGCCGGCTTCGCCCCGGAGCTTTCCGGTTGCTCCAGCTGCGGTTCGACCGATCACGTGACAGCTTTCTCAGGTGCGGCAGGCGGCGTTGTCTGCCCGACTTGCGAGGCCGGGTCCTTCCCGATTTCAGCGGAAGCCCACAGCTTCATGGTTGAATCGCTCGGCCGGCCGATGTCCCAGGCCCCGCAAGGCAGCTCACTGGCGGTGAAGCAGGCCGGACGGGCGATCGGTGACACGCTTGAACATCACGCCCACGTCCGGCTGCCACGGCCCGAGGAAAGGCTGGCGGCATGAATGGGCCGGAAGGCAGAGGTCCCGCGAGGCCCGGTGACGGGCCGGGAGGCGGGTTCGAACGTCTCACCGCGGAGCGCGAGGACCGGTTTCTGGCTGAAACGGCGTCCCGTTCCTACCCCGCAAGCCGGAAGGTGGCGGAACCGGACAGCCAGTGGCGGACGCCGTTCCAGCGCGACCGTGACCGGATCGTCCACAGCAAGTCGTTCCGGCGGCTCATGCACAAGACCCAGGTTTTCATCGCCCCGGAAGGCGATCATTACCGGACCCGGCTAACTCACACGCTGGAAGCAACCGGTATCGCCCGGACGGTGGCCCGGGCGCTGCGACTGAACGAAGACCTGACCGAGGCGATCGGTCTGGCGCATGACCTCGGCCACCCGCCCTTCGGCCACATCGGCGAGCAGGCACTTGATGAAGCCAGTCGGGCCCATGGCGGGTCTGGCTTCAAACACAATGAGCATTCACTCAGGGTGGTGGATGTGCTGGAGCGGGAAGGAAGGGGACTCAACCTCAACCAGCCGGTCCGCGAAGGGATCCTCAAACACACCGGACCGGAGAAAAGCGCTTCGCTGGAAGGTCAGATCGTGAGACTGGTTGACCGGGTTGCCTACATAAACCATGACATCGATGACGCGCTCAGGGCGGGGATTCTCCGGGCCGAAGAGCTCCCCCGCGAAGAAATCGACCTGCTGGGGCCGACCGGGGCAAGTCGCATTGATTCACTGGTCAAAGACATCGTCGAACAGTCCGACGGTGCCGGAGAGATTCTGCAGTCGGAAAACATGGGTATGGCGATGCTGCGACTGCGCAAGTACATGTTCGACAACGTGTATCTAGGCGAGGAAGCGCGCCGGGACCACGACCGGGTACACGGAGTGATCAGGACGCTCTTCGATCACTACATCGACCGGATCGACCAGATTCCCGATTTCGACGGTCGATCGGACGGCATCCAACGGGTCACAGACCTTCTTGCCGGGATGACTGACCGCTATTGCATCGCCCACTTCACGTCGATCTATGTGCCGGAAGGATCCCGCTTCTAGTTCGGAACCGAGGGCGACTGAAAAGGCCCCGGCTTTCCGTAGACTCGAACGGGCGATGTCAAGATTCACCGACGACACCAAAGAACGGGTCCGCGGGGCGGCGGACATGGTCGAGATCGTTTCTGCCCACACCGACCTCAAAAGGTCCGGGGCTGGCCGCTATATGGGTCTTTGCCCGTTCCATGAGGAACGCTCGCCTTCGTTTTCGGTCAACGCCGCGGACAAGCTTTACCACTGCTTCGGCTGCGGTGAGGGAGGTGACGTTTTCCAGTTCGTCATGGCTACCGAGAACCTCGACTTTCCGGCGGCGATTGAAATGCTGGCCGAGCGCTACGGAGTTGAAGTGACCCGTGAGAAAGAAGACCCGCGAGCCGAGCAGAGGCGCCGCGAGCGCGAAAGACTGAGCGAACTGCTTGATCGGGCCGCGGCCTTTTACGCGAACTTCTTCCAGACCGCCGATGAGGCTTCAGACGCACGCGGATACCTCTCTGGAAGAGGGCTTGACGCCAAGGTGCTTGCCTCTTTCGGGGTCGGCTATGCGCCGAGTGCCTGGGACACCCTTCTGGTCCGCAGCCAGCGCGCCGGGTTCTCGATTGGCGACCTGGAAAAGACCGGTCTTGCCCTGAAGGGCCGAAACGGCGGCTTTTACGACCGGTTCCGGGGCAGGATCACCTTTCCGATCCGGGATTCGCGCGGTCGGATGGTCGGTTTCGGGGCGCGGGCGATGCGGGACCAGCAAGGTGCCAAATACATAAATTCGGCTGAAAACGAGATCTTCCACAAGAGCCGGATTCTCTACGGGATCGACCAGGCAAAGGGTCCGATGGCCAAGGCGGATCGCGCGATCCTGGTCGAGGGCTACACGGACGTGATCGCACTTCACCAGGTCGGACTGAACGAGGCGGTCGGGGTGATGGGGACTTCCCTGACCGAGCAGCAGGTGGCTCAGCTTTCGGCGATTGTCAACACGGTAGTCCTGGCCCTGGATGCAGATGCCGCGGGCCAGAAGGCGATGATCCGGGCGCAGGAAGTGGCAGCAGGCCGCAAGCTCGATATCCGGGTTGCGGTCATGCCCGATGGTGTCGACCCTGCGGAGATGGTCACCGGGGAAGGCGGTGCGGAAAGGTTCGGGAAGCTGGTGGAGAACGCGATCGGGCTGCCCGAATTCCAGCTTGGCCTGATCCTGGACACGGTTGATCTGAATTCGCCAAGGGACCGCGACCGTGGTCTCGACGAGTCCACTCAGATCCTGGCCCGGGTGTCGGCAGGGGCGACCCGGCAGGAACTGATCCGAAGAACCGGCGAGCGACTCCAGATCGACCAGACCGTGGTCATCGGCAGGGTTGATTCGGCCGAAGCGGAAGGAAGCGGTCCTTCAGGGCAGCCTGCGAGTCACGCTTCCGGGAACCGGCCGGCACAGGAAACCCACGCCGAAGAATCCGCCTTGCCCAGGCCTGTGGTCCTTTCCCGCCGGGAGCGAACGGAACGCTGGCTGCTCGCGATGTGCGTCGCCAGGCCCGAAGAAGGCCGGATATGGCTCGGC
>WPCI01222782.1_pt1 | contig 32646 bp, 13 predicted proteins | sample 5399871 | NCBI WGS metagenome assembly WPCI01 (sample SAMN12869469, study PRJNA574797) | sludge metagenome | isolation source: wastewater treatment of pH7 | place: China:Beijing | collected 2019-05-20 | reverse complement strand
GCAGCCGTCCGGATGCAACGACACGTTCCGGACTCGATCGCCACGCTCAGACAGATGCTGGCCGCACGGATCGCTCGAGTACTGCCACGCTGTCCGTGCTGCGGGAGGGCTAGGCGGAATTTGTGACACAGTCAAACTAATGCGTCCGGTCTTCTTCGACACCAACGTCGTTCTCTATCTGTTGTCGGCCGACGAGCACAAGGCCGATGCGGCCGAGGCGCTGCTTGCGCAGGGTGGCTGGGTCAGCGTTCAGGTGCTCAATGAGGCGGTACCGGTCTGCCGGCGCAAGCTGAAGCTGCCCTGGCTCGAGGTGCATGAACTGCTCGCGGCGGTCAAGGCGTGCTGCGAGGTGGTGCCCTTGTCGCTTGCCGCGCACGAACGCGCCCTGCATCTGGCCGAGCGCTACCAGCTGTCGCTCTACGACGCGCTCATCTGCGCGTCGGCGCAAGAGGTCGAGGCGGAAGTGCTGTTCACCGAAGACCTGCAAGATTGGCTGGCCCTGGGCCAGATGCGGGTGCGTAATCCCTTTGTTTGAGCGTTCAGGGTGCTGGCTTTCTGCTCCCCGAGGACGTGACGGAACACATCGGAAGCCATTGTGACCCCAACGTTGGCACAGGCAACGTTCACCCGGATTCCCGTTTTATCAAACTACTTATATAATTGAATGTATGAAAACGCTGCGCTTCGTTGGTTCTAGCCTGGACGATCTGAAGAACTTCCCGGCGGAGGCTCGCCGGTAAGCGGGCTTCGAACTGGATGCGGTGCAGCGAGGCCTGATGCCTTCCGACTTCAAGCCGATGCTGGCGGTCGGGGCGGGCGCGTACGAGATCAGGGTGAGAGTGCTGGGCGAGTGGCGGATCATCTACGTCGCCAAGTTCGAGCGTGCGGTATATGTGCTGCACGCCTTCCAGAAGAAGACGCAGAAAACGCGCAAGGAAGACATCGAGCTGGCGGCCCGCCGTTATAGGCTTGTGGAGGAGTGAAGCGTGATGAAGACCGAAGCAATCGTTGAGTCCTCGGGCAATGTGTTTGCGGACCTGGGCTTTTCGCCGGAAGAGGCCACGCTGCTGGCAATGCGCGCCGAGTTGATGACGCACCTGCGCGAAACCATCGCCCGCAATGGCTGGACACAGGCCCAGGCGGCGCAGCATCTGGGCGTGGGCCAGTCCAGGGTATCGGACCTGGTGCGCGGCAAGTACGACAAGTTCAGCCTCGACATGCTGGTGACGCTTGCGACTCGCGCTGGAGGGCGTGTGGAGCTGGCGGTGTGCTGACCCGTATCGAAGCCACGGCCCCCAGGACTTTGGCGCAAGCCCGGAAGGCGGTGGATTTGAATCGGCAGAATGATGCCGAGGGTATGTCGCCCAAGGAGCATAAGCAGTCTCGCGCCAGGGCGCAGGCGATGGCCAAGAAGCTGGGTATTGCGGCTCAGGTCGCGGCTGTCTGTGCTGGGTGAGAATCTTCGGATTCGGTTGCCTGTCAACCCGTGAGGCATAATTGGCTAGTTGAAGGAGTGACCATGAAAAAACAGATCCAAAGCAGGAAACCACAGGTGGATGAGAAACCACCAGTCCGCTCGTTTGCCTCCCATGATGAACTGATGGCGGATATGCGTAACTTCAGGGAGGAAGTCACCGCCAGCCCATCCGCAGCGCTGGATTTCCTGAAGCGCGCGGGACTGGTCACGGCCAATGGCAAGCCCAAGCAGCTCATCCGTGTCTGAGCTCTGGGAACGCTATCGCTGGCAGCCTTCGTTCGTTCTGGGTTTCCATGGCACTGATGCGTCAGTGGTCGAGGCTGTGGTGAAAACCCCTTGGGAAGGCTTGAAGAGGTCCGAAAGCACCACCGAGTGGTTGGGCCATGGGGTCTACTTTTGGGAGCAGGACCCGGGTAGGGCGCTGGATTGGGCCAGTAACGGCAAGACCAGGGGTAAGGTGATACAGCCCGATGTGGTGGGTGCCATTATCGACCTCGGCTACTGCCTGGACTTGACCACCATCTCTGGTCTGGAGGAGGTGAGACAGGCCTATGAGACGCTGCGCGAAACCTACGTACAGGCAGGTCTGGAACTTCCGAAGAATACAGGTGGCAAGGAGCGAATCAGGCGCGAATTGGACTGCGCTGTGATTCAGTCCCTGCACCAATATCGCCTCGAAAGAGGTGCGCGCCCCTATGACTCCGTACGTGCGCCTTTCCCGGAGGATGACTTTTTGTACGAGGAGTCGGGTTTCCGGGCAAAAAATCATATCCAGGTTTGCGTTGTGAACACTGCCAAGTGCATCAAGGGGTACTTCAAGCCAATTCCCGGGGCTTGAGTAAAGCTCCCTAGAACCTGCACCACATGCTGCCCTCCCTCCTCGCCAAAGACATCCAGACCGGCCTCAAACAGTTCCTCGTCGCCGCCTTCGAGCCTGCCGACCCCTTCATGCATGGCCTGATGAGCCGCTTCGTCGAGGATGAAGCGGCCTGGCTCAAGGGGCCTTACGTCCAGGTCGGCCTGCCGTTCGTGCCGGGTGCGGCGGGGCGCGATTTCTTTGCCGGCTTCCAGACCGAGTTTCCCGCCTTCAGCCACCAGGAGCAGGCTTGGCAGCGCCTTTCCAGTCAGCACGAAGCGGCAAATACCCTGGTGGCTACCGGCACCGGCACCGGCAGCGGCAAGACCGAGTGCTTCCTGTATCCGGTGCTGGACCACTGCGCCCGTGCCCGCAAGGAGGGCGAGGGCGGCATCAAGGCGCTGGTCATCTACCCGATGAATGCGCTGGCCACCGACCAGGCGCGGCGTATCGCGGAGTTGGTGGCGAGCGTGCCGGCGTTCGCGGGACTGCGGGTTGGCCTGTATGTGGGCGGCAATTCGGGAAACAGCGCGAGCAACGGCGGCGAGGGCATGGTGATGACGCCGCACGCGGTCATCACCGACCGGGCCACGCTGCGCAAGCACCCGCCCGACATCTTGCTGACCAACTACAAGATGCTCGACTACCTGATGCTGCGGCCGATGGACCGCGAGCTGTGGGCGTCGAACACTCCGGCTACGCTGCGCTATGTGGTGGTCGATGAACTGCACACTTTCGACGGTGCGCAGGGTACCGACCTGGCACTATTGCTGCGGCGACTGCGGGCGCGCCTGAAGATAGACCCGAAGCACCTGATTTGCGCCGGCACTTCTGCCACGCTGGGTGGCGGCTCAGACACTGCGCCGCTGCGCGAGTACGCCCGGCAGGTTTTTGGTGTGCCGTTCGAACCGGATTCGGTGGTGGTGGAGAACCGCCAGTCGGTGGGGGTGTTTCTGGAAGACGCGATGGTGGACTTCATGTTCAGCTTCCATCGCGAATGGGCCGAGGCGCTGGACCCGACTGCTTACCGTTCTCCGCAGGCGGCGGTGGCCGCGTGGTTTGGTCTGTTCTTTCCGGATGAACCGCCGCTGGCGGACGTCAGTGACAGTGCCTGGCGCAAAGCGCTTGGGTCTTTACTCAAGCGCCACCAGTTGTTCGTGAATTTGCTCAAGTTGCTCAAGGGCGGCGTGGCGAGCTATGACATGCTGGCCGAGGCCTTCGCCCGCAACATGCCCAACGCCAGCAAGGGCGAGATTCGTCAGGTACTCGACGCCCTGCTGGTGTTAATGGCCTGGGCCTTGCGTGAGGGCAATCAGCCGCTGGTCACGCTGCGCGTGCAGGTGTGGGTGCGGGAACTGCGCCGCATGGTCGGCAAGCTCGCGGCTGACCCTGAAGAGGTCAGCTTGCGCAGCGAGCGGGATTTGCCGGGTGAGCGTGACGGGGTGTACCTGCCCATGGTGCAGTGCCGGCAGTGCCGCACCACCGGATGGATTTCACGTCTGGTGCAGGGCAGCAGCAAGCTCTCAACCAACCTCGAGGAAATCTACAACACCTGGTTCTCGCGACGTCCGGAGGCAACACGCTTCTACGCGGCACGCAGTATTGGTCGGCCACTGGCCGAGGGTATCGAGGAGCAGGTATGCGTCAGCTGCGGCAATGTGCAGCAGGGCAAGGAGGTGTGTCTGGCCTGCGGACATCAGACTCTGATGCCCATTTACCGTGTGACGGCGCAGCAGACCCGCGTGGTCGGGAAGGCGCAATACACCCACCACGACCCGACCTGCCCGGCCTGCGGCGAACGCGGCGAGCTTCAACTGCTGGGTGCGCGTAACGCGACCTTGGGCTCGCAGGTGGTGGAGAACAGCTGGGCCAGCCCCTTCAACGATGACAAGAAGCTGATTGCCTTCTCGGATTCGGTGCAAGATGCCGCGCACCGCGCAGGTTTCTTCGGTGCCCGGACTTACATGAACAATGTGCGCACCGCGTGGGCGCATGTGATGGATGAAGTGGGGCTCAAGGCGATGGCATGGCCGGCATTCATAGAGCGGGCGCATGCCCGGTTCAATGAGCCGGGCTCAGTGTTGCACATGGAGCCGGCGCGGCTGGTGTCGGAGTTTCTCGGCTCAAACATGGCTTGGCAGCACGACTGGTCGGTTGAGTTGTTGCAGAAGAATCACCTTCCGACAGACAGCCGTCTGCCAGCCAAGGTGAAGAAGCGCCTGATGTGGCAGCTCTTCAGCGACCTGACCTATCTGAGCCACCGAGGGCGGACGCTTGAGCGTATCGGCAAAGCGGTGCTGGCGGTGCCCTGGGCAAGACTTGAGCCATTGGCCGGGCGGCTGCTGGGTGTGTTTCGTGAGCAGTATGGTGCGCAAGGTATCGAGCAGGCCACCATTGCCCAATGGCTGTGGGGGATGCTCACCCGCATGCGTCAGCGCGGCGGTGTGCTGGAACCTGAGCTGCGTGTGTATGCGGAGGACGGCAACGTTTATGCGCTGACCAAGACGGCGGGACGAGGGGAGTGGCTGCCAGGGATGGGGGCGAGCACGCCGCGGCCTATCTTCGTGACGCTTGGCAAGCATGGAGACTTCGACAAGCTTGTCGGTTCAGGTCGGCAGACCTGGTACGAGCGCTGGGCGAGCGTGGTGCTCGGGCCGCAAATGTTGCTGGCCAAGGGCATGGCGGCAGACCTCTACGATGAGGCCATCCGCCTGCTGGTGGCCGAGCGCGTGCTCATCAAGTCCAGCCACCACCTGGGCGACACCTTGGCCCTGAACCCGGACGCGCTGACGCTCTTCGCTGAGGTGGCCTTCGTCGCGACCGAAGGAAACAAGCGTCGCCTGGCGGTGCCGCGCGAGGATGCCGAGCACTTGGTCGGCATGGCCTGCCTGGATGCCCTCGATGCACGCTACGAGGCGCTGATTCCGGATGCAGCGGATTGGTGGGCACAACGCTTCAGTCACGGTGACTTGCGGCGGGTGATCCCGGCCGAGCACACGGGCTTGCTGGAACGCTCGGAACGAGAGGCGCTGGAGGACCGCTTCAAGGACAAGCAGCCTCGCCCCTGGTACGAAAACCTGCTCTCGGCCACGGCGACGCTGGAAATGGGCGTGGACATCGGCAGCCTTTCGTCGGTGTTGCTGTGCTCTGTGCCGCCGAACCAGGCGAGCTTTCTGCAGCGGGTGGGCCGGGCGGGGCGTCGCGACGGCAACGCGATGACCACCACGCTGGCCGATGGCAACAGCCCGCACGACCTCTACTTCTTTGCCGAAACCGAGGAGATGATCGCCGGCGAAGTGTCGCCGCCGGGCGTCTTCCTGCAAGCCGCCGAGGTGCTGCGCCGGCAGTTGTTCGCCTACTGCATGGACGACTGGGTGGCAGGCCTGGGCAGCCAGAACGCTTTGCCGGACAAGACCTCGCAGGCGCTGGACGTGATGGAGGCGAGCAAGCTCGACCGCTTCCCCTACCTGTTCATCGACCATGTGCTGGCCCACGAGGAGCGGCTCTTCAACGGCTTCATGCAGCTGCTCGACGGCGATGTGGATGAAGTGGTGCGGGCGCGGCTGCTGGATTTCATGCAGGGCCAGGGCGAGACGGATGGCTTGCGCAGCCGCTTGATGAAGGCGCTGACCGAGCTGCAGGAGGAACGGCGCAGCTACAAGAAGCGCAAGGACGAGCTCGACAAGGCGGTCAAGCAGCTCAAGCAGAAGCCACAGGACGAGGCGACCAAGGCGGAAATCGACGAGCTGCTGCGAGAGCGCGACAAATTCCTCGAACTTATCAAGGAGATCAACGGGCGCGACCTGCTCGGCACGATGACCGACTACGGGCTGATTCCGAACTACGCCTTCCCGGAAGCCGGGGTGCAGCTGAAGTCCGTGCTGTGGCGCCGCCGTGGTGTCGACGAGCCCGGCCAGGGCAGTTACGTCACGCTCAATACGCTGAAGTACGAGCGCCCGGCGCAGTCGGCGCTGTCCGAGTTCGCCCCGGAAAACCGCTTCTACGCGAACCAGCGGCGTGTGGAAGTCGACCAGATCAACATGAACCTCGCCAAGATCGAGGACTGGCGTTTCTGCCCGAGCTGCCACCACATGCAGAACCTGAGCGTGGAGCCGGACATCCATCCTGTTTGCCCAAGCTGTGGCGAGGCGATGTGGGGCGACGCGGCGCAGCGCCGCACGCTTTTGCGATTCCGCCAGGCGATTGCCAACAGCAACGACTCGGAAGTGCGCATCGACGATAGCGCCGAGGACCGTGAACCGAAGTATTACGTGCGCCAGTTGATGGCGGATTTCCTGCCCGGCAGCATACGTGAGGCCTAGCAGATTTCCTCCGACGCCTTGCCATTCGGTTTCGAGTTCATCTCGCGGGTGACCTTCCGCGATGTGAACTTCGGTGAGCTCGCCAAGCCGGGCGAGGCCTTCAAGGTGGCTGACAAGGAGGCGTCGCGGCCAGGATTCCGACTGTGCCGGCACTGCGGCAAGGTGCAGAAGCCACCGAGACGAAACGGAGAGACGGCCGAGCAGACGCACAGCTTCGATTGCCCGAAGCAGGGCAGCAATGACCCGGCCAACCTGCTGGAGTGCCTGTACCTCTATCGCGAGTTTGAATCCGAGGCGCTGCGCATCCTCGTGCCCTACACCAAGAACGGAGTCGATGAACGCGTCGTGCAGTCCTTCATGGCGGCGCTGCAGCTGGGGCTGAAGCGTCGCTTCGGCGGCAAGGTCGACCACCTGCGCATGGTGCAGCAGGATGTGCCGGGCAAGAACGGCGGGCCGCGCAAGTACTACGTGATGCTGTACGACTCGGTGCCGGGCGGCACGGGCTACCTGCACCAGTTGTTGGCCCACGATGCGGGGACGCTTGCGGACGTGCTGCGGATGGCGCTCGATGCGGTGACGAACTGCGCCTGCAACGCCGACCCGGAAAAGGACGGCTGCTACCGCTGCCTGTATCAGTACCGGCTGGGCCGCAGCATGGAGCAGGTGTCGCGCGATAACGCCAAGGCGGTGCTGTCCGACCTGGTCGGCGCGCTCGGGCAGTTGCAGCGGGTCGATACGATTTCGGACATCTTCATCAATCCGAACTTCGACTCGGTGCTGGAAGCGCGCTTCATCGAGAGCCTGAAACGGCTGGGCGGCGTCGGTGGCCTGCCGATGGTCAAGCTCGTGCAGGACGTGGTCAACGGCAAGGCGGGTTGGGTGCTGGAGGTGGGCAGCCAGCGCTATCGCATCGAGCCCCAGTGCAAGTTGGGGCCGATGCTGAACCTGAGCACCTGGAGCCAGCCTGACTTCGTCATCTGGCCGTGGTCGGCAACCTCGAAGCGCAAACCGATAGCGGTGTTCTGCGACGGCTGGACCGACCATCAGCACAGCATGCGCGAGGATGCCCAGAAGCGCAGTGCCATCGTGGCCAGCGGGCAGTGCTGGGTGTGGTCGGTCACGCATCAGGATGTGAATGCAGCCCTGGGGGGCAGCCTCGACCACGACCTGGAGTCGCCGCTGGTGGCACTCTCGCGTCACGATGGCAGCAAGGCGCCGCCGCATATCCCGCGTGCCCAGGAAAAGGCCTTCACCCAGCATGCTGTGGCGCGCTTGCTTGCGTGGTTGGCGACGCCGGGCGACGGGGGCACGGATGCCAGTGCAGTGGCGCAACTGCAGCGTAATGCGCTCTGGCTGGGCTTCCTGATGATTCCTTCTACCCAGGCTGACAAGGCTGCTTGCGATGGGCAGCTCGCGCAGTGGCTGCCGCGCTTGCCCGAGGCTGTGAAGACGCCCGGCAGTGGCTATGCACCCAGTGTCGGGCTGAACAGGGGGCCGAGCACGTTTGTGGGCTGGTGGCCCTTGGCGTGGGGAAGTCCGAAGCCGCCGGCATCCGATTGGCGTGCGCCCGGTATCGTGGTGCTGGATGAAGCGGCAGCGGAGAGCGCCGAGCAACTCCACACGGCTTGGCGCCGCTGGCTGCAGCTCTTCAATGCGATGCAGTTCCTTCCCGGCACGCTGATGGTCACCGGAAGCGGACTGGATGGCCACGACTACGAGGTGCTGCAGAGCAGCGGGGATGCGGCGGGGGCGCCTTCTGCCGGTGCGTCGGGCCAGGCGGCCTTGCTCGCGGTGTGGGAGACGACCCTTGAGCAAACCCTGGATGTCCTGCGTGCGGGCCTGCGCCGCCTTGCAGAGGCGGGTGCGGCGGTGCCTGAGGTGGGGCTGGAGCTGGCCGATGAGAAGGGCAGGGTGCTCGCCGACGCCGAGCTTGCCTGGCCGACTGCAAAACTGGTTGTGCTGCGTGACGACCAGGCCGACCTGAGCGAGGCCTGGGCGGCAGCGCAGTGGAAAGTGGTGGAACTGGACGAGGGCCTGGTCACTTCGGGCGGCGCCCCCTGGCATAGCGTGGTGGCGGCCGCGCTGGGCCTGACTCTGGATAACGAGGAACAACAATGAGCTTCAAGCCGAAGGTCGCACTCGCGCAGGATTTCCTGCTTCAACTGGCCCGGTTGCCGGTGTCGGTGCACTCCAAAGTGATGAAATGGGCCATCCAGTTCCAGGCGGACCCGACGAGTTCCGGCATCAACTACGAGAACATCAATGGTGCCAAGGACTCCAACCTGAAGTCGGTCCGGCTCGACAAGGACTGGCGCGGCATCGTGTTCAAGCCCTCGAAGGGCGATGTCTATGTGTTGCTCTATGTGGACCACCACGACGATGCCTACCGCTGGGCGGAGAACCGCAAGCTGACCATCAACCCGGTGACCGGCGCGATGCAGATGGTGACGCTGGAGCACGTGGTCGAGCAGGAGGCCGAGGCGGCAGCGCCGGAGCAGCCCGCCCCCGATTACGCCGCCCCGCCGCAGCCTGTGGAGCCGGTTGCGGCACCGCTCTATGGCGAGCTCTCGGACACCGAGCTGATGAGTCTCGGGGTGCCGGAAGAGCTGCTTTCGGCCGTACGCAAGATCGGTTCTGAGGAGGCGCTGGACGCCTTGCAGTCACGCCTGCCAGCCGAGGCCTACGAGGGCCTTTTCCTGGTGGCGGCAGGTGACAGCGTGAACCAGGTGTTGCAGGCGCGCGAGACCCGGGTGGACCAGGCCATCGACACCAGCGACTTTGCCGCGGCGTTGGCGACGGCGGAGTCTCAGTCGCGCTTCGTGGTGGTCGATGACGATGAGGCCATGCTGGCCATCATGAACGCGCCGCTCGCCCAGTGGCGCGTCTTCCTGCACCCGACGCAGAACAAGCTCGCGCGGGGTGACCGCAGTGGTCCGGTGCGGGTGCTGGGGGGGGCGGGTACTGGCAAGACGGTGCTCGCGATGCATCGTGTAAAATGGCTGGCGGAGAACCGGGCTTTGGACGGTAAGAAGGTGCTCTTCACCACCTTCACGCGTAACCTCGCCCTCGATATCGAAGAAAACCTGAAGACGCTGTGCAGCGCGGACACGATGTCGAAAATTGAGGTGAAGAACCTCGACGCTTGGGTAGCTGGGTTCATGCGTGCGCGCAAGTTGGAGCATCGCATCGTCTACGACCGCAAGCAGGACGGGGCGCTGCAGGCCTGGCAGTCGGCACTGGCGACCAAGGACGCCACGCTTGACCTGCCCGACAGCTTCTACTTGGATGAGCTTGAGCAGGTGGTGCTGGCGCAGGGCCTTACTACCCTCGACCAGTATCGGACGGCGCGTCGGATTGGCCGTGGCGTGATTCTGAGCCGTGCCAAGCGCGATGCGGTGTGGCCGGTGTTCGAGGAGTATCGCGGGCAACTCGCGTCGCGCAAGCTCAAGGAGGTCGATGACGCCTACCGGGAAATTGCCGAGATGATTGCCACCGGGCAGGGCTCGGAGCTTGGCTACGCAGCCATTGTCATTGATGAGACGCAGGACTTCGGGCCCCAGGCCTTGAAGCTGCTGCGCGCGATGATTGCGCATGGACCGAACGACCTCTTCTTCGTCGGCGATGGTCACCAGCGTATTTACAGCCGTAACCGTGCGGCGATGAGCCGCTGTGGCATCGACATCCGCGGTCGCTCGCGCAAGCTCTACCTGAACTACCGCACCACGGACGAAATCCGCCGCCAGGCCGTGGCCTTGCTCGAAGGTTGCGAAATCGATGACCTCGATGACGGTCACGACGAGAGCAAGCGATATAAGTCGCTATCGCATGGGCCGGAGCCGGAGGTTCGGAAGACCGCGGGTCTGGAAGAAGCCGCAGAAGCCACCATCGCCTTCATCCAGCAGGGGCGAAGTGTGCAGGCCGAAAACGAGAGTCTGTCCTTCTGCGTGGTGAGCTTTAGCGAGAAAAGCCGTGACGCACTGGGGCAGCAACTCCAGGCTGCCGGCATCGCCTCCGTGCCCATCACGGCGCAGAGCAACCACGCCGATGCGCGCAACGTCGTGCATCTGGCCACGATGCACCGGGCCAAGGGGCTGGAGTTCGACTGCGTCATCGTGGTGGCGCCGGAGAGTTACCTGGGGCCGGCCGAGGAGACGGCAAGTCAGCGCCGGTTGTTGTATGTGGCGCTGACTCGGGCAAAGCGTGGCGCGCTTCTGCTGCAGGTTTGATGAGTCCGGGGCTCAGTATGCAATTGGCTTGAATTACGTTCCAGTGCTTCGAGATGGAAATTTACGAGCGAAGAAAAACGATCTCGGCCAGCGCCTGACGGCTGCTTGTGCTGGAGGGCCTTGATCTCGAACGGCAGACGATGCTCGTCGGTGATACGCAGCATCAGCAGACGAATGGCATCCGAGACAAACAACTGTCGGCGGGACGCCTGAATCAACCCGGTGCAGCCCGCAGTTCGGCAATCAACCCGGCCAGCCCCATGTTGTCCGCTTCGCCGCGAGTTTCGCGAGCCTGCAGGATCAGGTGCAGGTTTTTGGCGGTGGAGTCGGCTTCCCAAGGTTCGCGCAGGTGGGCGAGGGCATCGGCCAGCGCTTGGCGGGCAGCTTCGGGCTGGCGGGCGAGGACAGCCAGTTCCAGGCGGGTGGCGTGGTCCCAGTAGTCCGGCTGACCGCCGGCCATGCGGCGCTCCACCGCGTATTGCACCACCGGGAGCAGGGCGGCCTGGCGGGGGTCGCGGGGGGTTTGCAGTTCCATCAGGGTGACGGCGTTGATGCCCGGGTAGGCGTCGCGCCAGTCGCTCTCGAATCCCTGCAGGTAGGCGTCGATGGCCTGCTTGAGCACCCCCTGGGCACGGGCGCTGTGCCCGGCTTTCAGTGCCGCCTGCCAGCGATCCTTGTACACCCGGCCGAGCAGGCCACAGGTTTCGCTGCTGGCGCCGCGCTCGCGGATCAGGGTGGTCAGCACCCGCTCCGCGTCCTCGCCCTGGCCCAGGCGGTTGAGGGCCATGCCCAGCTGCTCGCGCACCATCACCGTGACGGCCAGCGGTGGCGCCATGCGCGCCACCAGATCCACCACCCGCTGCCAGGCGGAGACCGCCCGGTAGGAGAGCATCAGGTCGATGACCACGCCGGCATCGGCCAGCGCCACGTCCCCCAGCGCGGCTTCCACCGCAGCCACCGCCTCCGGCCCCTGCCGGCGCGCATCGGCCAGCCGGGTCTTGAAGTCCTCGGCGTACTGCACCCGCTCCCGGAAGACGTCGGTCTTCAGCCGCTGGATGTCCGGAAAACCCTCCACCAGCTGGAACAAGGGGCTGTCGGTGAGGTGCTCCCGCGCGGCCTTGAGCTTGGCCGTGAGTGCCGCCACGTCTTCCTCCACGTGGCTTGGCCGCCCGTCCTCCCCCAGCCGATAGGGCAGGCCCCGTAGCAAGCCCACGTCAAAGGGCAGCTGTCCGCGGCCTTCGGCGAACAGCAACTGGGTCGCTGCGGGCCGCAGGGCATGGCGGATGCCCAACTCGTAAAAGACGTTGGCATTGGCCGAGGTGAGGTCGGCCACCGCGAATTCGCACAGGATCAGCCGTTCGAACATGGCCTTGTGGATCACCCCACCGGCCTGCTCCTCGTCCGCCCGCAAAGGCGCCAGCCCCGCCGCCTGTACCGCGGGGGCGATCAGCTGCTGATACACCGCATCAAAATCCACCAGGCGCCCATCGCCTGCGGGTTTACTTCCAAAGGGCATGAGGACGAAGCAGAGGGGAGGCATGGAGACTCCGGCGCCAAAAGAGAGAACGAATTGTAACGGCTAATGGGCTTCGTGCATGATGGACGGGTGGGCGGGGCAGGGGCATGCGCCCTGATCGTGGAATGACGGAGTAGGTATGACGCGGGTTTATGTTTCTTCGAGCCGGGAGGATTTGCTGAATGAGCGGGAACTGGTGCAGGGCTGGCTTGAGCGCAATGGTCACGAAGCGGTGGATAGCTACGGCCCCAGCAGCGAGCCGCCGGTCCAGACCTGCCTGAAGGATGTGGCGAGTTGCGATCTGCTCGTGCTACTGCTCGGCTACCGACGTGGCCACGTGCCTGAGGACGACAACCCCGAGCGCATCTCCATCACGAGGATGGAATTCCGGCACGCCCTGACATGTGACATACCGGTCATTCCGCTCTTCTCCAGGCAGGTTTCACCAACGTCGGACGTCAACCTCAACAATTTCGACGCCCTGAAGGAGCTCCTCGAGTTTCGTCAGGAAGTAGAACAGGCTCACGTACCCGGCCACTTCTCCGATGCTGTGGAATTAGAAGAGCAACTGGCTGAGGGCATGAAAGACGGGTTGGAAAAACTCGGCCTGAACTTGCCCGTCGCCCACATCGCCGAACAGTTCCTGCGCGCCTCCCGCGATCTTCACCAATGGCCAAGCACGCTGCCGAAGGGCGACTGGCTGGAACCGCCCGAACTGGCGCAATGGCTACTCCGCTTCGAGCAGAACGCGCACTCCACCACCCTGCTGCTGGGTGAGCCCGGCTGTGGCAAGTCCGCGCTGCTGGCACACCTGGGCAATGCGCTGAGCGGACGAGGCGTGGCGGTGCTGGGCATCAAGGCTGACTTGCTGCCACCGGAAACCACCGACCTCAAGGCCCTTGCCCGCACCCTCGGCCTTTCCAACACCGTGGAAGCCCTGGTGCGCCGGCTGGCGGCGGAACAGCCGGTGGTGGTGCTGATCGACCAGCTGGATGCGTTGGCCGATCTGGTGGTGCAGCGGCCGGAACGCCTGCGGGTGCTGCTGGACCTGATTAACGACCTCAGCGGTATCTCCGGCGTGCATGTGCTGGCCTCCTGCCGCAGCTTCGAGCAGAGCCACGACCGGGCGCTACGCTGTCTGGAACTCCACACCATCACCCTGCAGCTGCCCGCCTGGGAAGCCGTCAGTGCCGTGCTGCAGGCCCAAGGCGTGCATACCTGCGCATGGTCCGACGAGATGCGCGAAACCGTGCGCTCCCCCCACGCGCTGAACGCCTTTCTGCAACTGCTGCCCGGCACCGCGGAGCCCGATCTGGCCCACGGCATGCACGGTCTGCTGGAACAGCAGTGGCGGGAACTCGTCATCAAGGCCGACCCCAGTGGTCACCGCAAGGCATTGATGATGAAGCTGGCCAACGGCATGGCCGATGCCGAATGTCTGTGGCTGCCCATCGCACTGGTGGAAGATGACTTCGACGCCCTGACGCATCTGCAACGGGAAGGTCTGCTGCTGATCCCGGACGGAGAGGGGCACGTAGGCTTTCGCCACCAGACCTGGTTCGAATTCCTGCGCGGACGCAGCTTTGTCGAACAGCCCGGCCATCTGGTGACCACTATGTTGGCCAGCCAGAACCACCTGCGCATCCGCCCCCAGTTGTGGCACGGCCTGCTCTACCTGCGCCGGGTGGCCCCGAGCCAATACGCCCGTGAACTGCAAGACCTGTGGAACACCCCGGACCTGCGCCGCCACCTGCGCATGCTGCTGATCAGTTTCATGGGCATGCAGAAGACACCCTTGCCCTGTGAAGAGCAGATTGCGTGGAGGAATTTCGACGACCCGTGGTTCCAGCCCCGCTTTCTGGGGGCGGTGAGGGGAAGCGAGGGCTGGTTCCGCGCCCTGCTGCCGGGGCACCTGCCGCAGTTGATGCAGCAGCCCGCCGAGCAAAGCCAGCTCACCCGCGCCTTGCTGGACGCCATCGCCGCCACCCTGCCGGATGACGTGCTGGCGTTGCTGGACCGGTACTGGATGCCACGGCCCGAGATGGATTTCCTGAGCTGGACGCTGCTGGTCAGGAGCAATCAACTGTCAGTGGATGCTCCGTGGCTGGAGCGGCTGGAACGAATTGTTGCCCGCTCGCCCATCAATCATTGGGATATCAATGAGGCCGTCAGCATGGCGAGTGTCGCGCTACCCGAGCGCGCCCCACAGCTGCTGAAGGTCTGGCTGGAGCGGCACTGGAGCGAAATCTCCCAGCAGGCAGATGCCACCAAGGCACTGCGAAAGCTGCTGGAGAACACCTCTCTGCACGATCTCCCGGCGGTCGCCCAGGCCGCGCCGGCGGCTTACATCATCACGCTGTGGCCCTTGCTGGAAGCATTCTTCGCCGTCGACGTCTGGGACGAGGAGGCACATCTGGTTAGCTACGTCCGCTGCGGCGGCGCTCTCGACCCATGGGGCGACGAGCATTTCCGCGATCTTTCGGATATCCTGAAGTCCTTGGTGGTGGCAGTGCAAACTTGGGGAGAGGTGGCGCCCGCCGAGCTATGCGCTTTTGTCAACGAGCATCAACAAACCGAGCTGTTGTTGCTGCAGCGCCTGCTGGCCATGGGGTTGGCGAAGGCCGCCTCCAGTCAGCCGGTCTTCGCCCTGGATTACCTGCTGGCCGATCCCCGTCGCCTGAGTCTGGGCAATGTGTCGGACGTCCATCGGGAAAGCCGCCTGCTGATCGCACAGCTGGCCCCCCATCTGGATGCAGAACAGCTGATCCGGTTGGAGCGGGCAGTTTCGTCGTTCGATGCCTACCGCAACCTGCCAGATGACGACGCTGAAACTCGCCGGGCACGATTGCAATGGAATCGGGAGCACCGCCTGCGGCTCTTGCAGGCGATCCCGGTCGAGCAACGCAGTGCTGAGGTGTGCAGGTTATTGCGAGGTACACCGTACGAGCAGTCTTCAGGCAGGGCTGAAGTCGGCAATAAGCGACTAGCTTCAGTCGTTGGCAGCCCGGTCAGAGCCGAACAGATGGCAAAGTCGACGATCAAGGACATCCTTGGGCTGTTTGCTGAACTCACTGATGAAACCGGTTCGAGGCACCCAAGAGACGTTATGAAAGGTGGCGCGTCTCAAGCCGGCCAGGCGTTGGCCCAGCTTCTGATGATCGACAAGGACAAAACCTTGGCCGTAGTCCGGCAGCTGGACCCAGTGCTCAACACGAGGCCTGTTTCAGCTGTCGTTCGAGATCTGAAAAAAGCGGGGGTCGAACCCGAAACGGCCTTCGAGCTGATGGCCGAGCTTATCGCCAAAGGTTTCGGCGGCCGCTCATTCCGCAGTGCCGTGGGCTACGCCTGCAACGACCTGATTGCCGAAGGCATCGAAGTCCCGGAACAACTGATCGAGCAACTGAAGGCGTGGCTACAACCCGCCGGACGCGATTCCGAAAACGTTCAGCAGGATGAGAAGCCAGATGAACTCGGAAGTCAGTTGTGGGGCCATGGCTCAATCGAGTTCCTGCCGGATGGCAACTTCCCGCTGCTGATCGCACTGACCGCGTACTACCTCAGCAGAACTCCGGTTGCCTACGATCAGTGGCTCGATGTGCTGGAACAACACCTGCAGCAAAGCGAGGCAAGCCGTGTCTGGGAAGCCGTGGGCGGGAAGTACTTCCCCTGGCTCTACAGTGCCGACCACGAGCGGGCGCAGGCCTTCCTGAACAATCTATTCCACGAATACCCCGAGATGCTGGGAAGCTCCGGCTGCATCCGCATGGCCTTTGAGCTGTTGCGATGGGTCAAAGCCGAACATGCCCAGAACTGGCTGGCCCTGATGAGCAAACAAGGCCGACGCGGCGAGATCGGCAGCGCGGAACTGCTATTAGTGCGGCGTGCTTGGCGACCGGACGAAGCCTGGGTAACGGATGCCATCGAGGCAATCCTCAGCCCCACCGATCCCGAACGCCTGCCCCTGCGGGTCGGCCTCGGCCACACCGCAGCACAACTGTGGACTGAAGCCGACATGCCCCTGCGTGAACTTGGCAAGTATTACCTGCTGCGCCTGCTGCCCGGCAGCGAACAGCCCGTGCTGCGTGCGCTGGCACGCATCTTCTGCATGGACGCCCCCTGGCTGCCGGACGCACACACCCGGGAAGTGCTGGACGCCCTGGCTGCACACCCCGCCATCTTCCAGACCGGCGACGCCGAATTTGCCGTGGAGGTGCTGGAACATCTCGTCCGCTATGAGCCGGAGCAGGTCTATCGGGTGACGTCGGCACTCATCGATGTCGTGGCCGATCAGCTGGCCAACACCGCCACCAGCTGGGTTTACCGCAGCGATGCCCTCGTCTCCGTCGCCCTCGCCCTGCAGGACCTGGGCGGCGAACACAGCGCCAACGGCGCCACCCTGTTCGAACGCCTGCTGGAATTCAACGTCCCCGCCGCCACCGACGCAATCCACAAACTGGACCGCCGCACACCGAACGCCCAGGCCGGCAGGCAAAGGGCAAGGCGGCGGAGGTTCCGCGGGTGAACGTGTGGCCTCTCCTCGCTGTCCGTTGCCGCGCGGGACTGTACGAGAGGACGACATGGCGCAGCGGAACCCCAGGCCCATCCACCACGACCCGGCCCAGCCTTTACATCCACAGTCCACAAGCATGCGTTCAATCAGGATTTTCCTTTCATCACCGGGCGACTGCGCCGAGGAGCGGGCAGCTGCCCATGAGGTCGTTCAGAAGCTGAGCGACGACCCGGTAGTCAGGGGTTTCGCCACGCTGGAAGTCATCGCCTGGGACTGGAACGGCGGCATTCCCATGGAGGCCCACCAGTCCCCCCAGACTTCGGTGAACCAGCGCCTGCCGGTGCCGGAAGCCTGCGAGGTGTATGTGGGCATCTTCCGCAGCCGCTTCGGTAGCCCCTTGCCGGAAGACGATCCCCTGTACCGGAAGGTGGATGGCGGGGTGTTTCGCTCCGGCTCCGAGTACGAATTCCACCGGGCCTGGGACGCCCGCCGCCGGGGCGCGCCCTTGCCGCACCTCTACGTTTATCGTCAGCAGCCGCTGGCCGAACCTGCTGCAGATGCAGAGCAATCGGCGCTGCTGGAGGCCTTCTTCGCCGCCCCACCTTTCAAGAACGATGAGCGCTTCACCGGCTTCGTGCACACCTTCGCGGATACGCAGGACTTCGCCACCCAACTGGACCACCATCTGCGTGAAATCATCCGCCAGTGGCGGCCAGATGCCCGCGTAGCGCTCGACGACTGTCTGAAACAGCAGGCGCGGACGGTCACCCACGATGCCGGCCCCCGTTACACCGCCGACGCCCACGTGGAAAGCGAGATCAGCCGGGTGTTCGACTGGCTGCTGGCCCGCCCGGCGGCGGTGATGTCTTTTGACGAAGAACTCGCCGAGGTATGGAAACTCCTGCCTGCCGAGGCGCTTTTTGAAGCACATCGGCGGCAGCTGGCTGAAGTGGCCCGCCAGTTGCGAGACGATCCTGTCTGGCAGGTGCCGCCGGATTTCCAGGCTGCCGGCGATCTGTTACAGAGAATCAACAAGACGGCCAGGGATCAGTACCCGGAAGCTTCGCGACACAGCCGTGATCACAAGGAAACCGAGCGCGAGCGTTACCGCCGCAGCGACCTGGATCGCCTGATAGGAGCCTGCTACAGCGCCAAGGATCTGCTGGACAGCTTCGCGCCCTATACCCGAAACCGCGTGCTGCTGCTCACCGGGCCGGCGGGGCAGGGCAAGACCCACACGCTGGTGCACGAACTCAACCGGGCGTTGGCGAACGGAGAGCTCGCCATCGGCGTGCTCGGCCACACCCTGTCGGCCACCGGCGATCTGTGGACTGCGCTGCTGCAAAAACTGGGGTACGCGGAAGGCAAGAACGCCTTCCTCGATGAACTGGAAAACGCCGCCGCCCAGCGCAAGCAGCGTGCCCTCATCGTCATCGACGCCCTCAACGAAACCACTGACCGGGCGCGCTGGAAGGGACAATTGAGCGGCCTGCTGGCCGACATCCTTGCCCGGTCGCATCTCACGGTGGCGCTGGGGGTACGCAGCGACTATCGGCAGCTTGTGCTCCCCTTGCTGGCCGAAGGCGCATCCACGCCCTGGGTGGAATATGCGCACCCGGGCTTTGCCGACGTGGGCGCGGATGCCCTGGCGGTGTACTGCGCCCACTATGGCGTGCAGGCGCCGGTAGCGCCCCCCATTGGCGAACTGGGCAACCCGCTCTACGTCCAGCTGCTGGTGAAGAGCCTGCAGGGGCGACAGACCCCGGTGTATTGGTTGCCCTCGTGGCTGGAGGTCTGGCAGGGCTGGCTGGACTATCTGGAGCGGGATACCGTGGGCAAGCTGGAACTGGACGACCCCAGCCGCCGCAAGCCCATGCATCGCACCCTGAACCGGCTGGCCGACGCGATGATCGATGGGGGCGACTTCCGCCTGCCGCGCCACCAGGCTGACCGGATTGCCGAGGAAACCTGCGGCGACCGCAGGGCCATTGCCTACCTGCTGTCCGCCGGCGCCTTGCTGGACACCAATGAGGACGACGAAGACTTTGTCGCCTTCGGCTACGAACGTCTGTGTGACACCTTCATCGTTCACCGCCTGCTGGCACGCTTGTTCAAGCAACTTCCCGACGCGGAATCACGTCGCCAGGCCTTGGTCGCCGCCATGGCACAGGAAGGCAGACTGTATCCCCTGGCCAATCTCGCCTTCATGGACCACCCGCTGAATGCCAATCGCGTGGGTTTGTTGCGTGCCCTGTGCCTGATGGCCCCCCGCGAGATCGGCACGGAGATTCCCGCACTCCTGCCCCTTGAATACGCAGACCCCAGGGGCTGGCAGGAGCAGGACGACGCGCTCCAGGAGGCCTATCTGGATAGCCTGCGCTGGCGCTATCAAGCAGATGAGTTCGGTGCCCATCCCGATGAGTTGCTGAACTGGTTCAACACCCCTAGCGTCTTCCGTACCGGGCACGACCAACTGGACGAGCTGATCCGGCTTGCCCTGATCCCCGGTCACCCCTTCGCCATGGAGCACATTCTTCACCCCTGGCTGTGTGAGATGAGCAGCCCGGGTGAAAGGGATGCCGCCTGGAGCATCCATCTGGCGCCCCTGTGGATTGATGACGCCCATTCCAACCTGCGCATCCTGCTGCGCTGGGCGGGTGAAGCAAACCTCGGTGGTCTGCACCCCTCCGTCGCCCTCCCAGCCGCCCGCCTGCTGGCCTGGACCACCGCCAGCTCCCAGCGAGCACAGCGCGAGGCCGCCATCCGTGGCCTCACCCGGGTGCTCGTGGCCTGCCCCGAGGTCTTGCCGGAGTTCCTGCCCGATTTCCTGGCGGTGAACGACGCCTACGTGCTGGAAGGCGTGCTGATTGCCGTGCTGGGAGTGGTGTTGCACGGTAAGTCTGAAGCGATGTGCGTGTGCGCAGCACGCATGGTCTTCGACAGCCAGTTCGCCGGCGGCAATGCCCGCTGGTGCCACCTCACCATCCGCCACTACGCCCGCCGCATCGTCGAGGAAGCTCATGCCCGGGGTTGGCTGGCGGACGTGGATCCTGCGGTGGTCCGCCCCCCTTACCGCAGCGCGTTGCCGTTGGACGACCTGCCGACCGAGAATGAGCTCAGGAATACCCAGGAGGCGCCGGGCTTCCGCAGCATCACAGGCTCCTGCTTTGGCAGGGATTTCTATTGGTATGTGATGGGGGCGACCTCGGGGCCCAAACACTTCCTGTCCAAGCCGCTCCCGGACTCCCCGGAACCCCCTCGAAGTCTTGGCAGAATCACCAGTTGGTGGGAGAACGGCGACGCAACGCTATTTGACGTCAACCTGGCCTCACGCTTCGTGGTCTGGAGCTGCAAAGAGCTGGGATGGACAGCGGAAAGGTTTGATGCCTTTGATACCGGGCATTACCACAGGGAACAGGGCCGCATGGCCAGCGAAGGTCGCACCGAGTGGATCGGCAAGAAGTACCAGTGGATAGGCTGGCACACCATGCTGGCCTATCTCGCCGACAACTATGAAATGGTGCCAGGCGGGGATAGAGGCTCACATGGGTATGACACCCCCCACCAGATCAGCTACATCGACGTGCTCGACCCGTCCCGCTGGCTGTACACCGCTGCGCCCCCGGTGCCGCAGCAGGCCTCCCGAAACGCCTTCTGGAACCTGCAGCCCCCTCCGCGCTGGCCCGTCCCGACACCGGAAGGCATCCAACACTGGGCTGCGGATCTGGCCAACGATCTGCAGCCGACCGACCTGATCCACCACACCCCCGAGCTTCCACCCGCCTGGGGGCCAGGGCCATGGATACAGCTGGCCACCGAACACAGCTGGGAGGACAAACAGGCGCCCGGGCTGTGGGGTGCTGGGAAGTGCTACCAGGCCGACATCTGGTGGCAAATCTGGCCCGTGCTGATCGAAACGAAGGACCTCGCCAAGCTGAGCAAGTCCAGCGTTCAGGAACGCCTCGCAGCAACCGGTCGCATCGACGGCTTATCGGACTCGACCACCAGCCTGACCGACTGGCCGGCGTTGATGGGGGAGTACGACGAAGGCTTGCGGCTGGATCTGCACTCCAAGCATGACGCCTGGCTACCGGTTCCATGGATGCCCATGGTCGCGCGCTCCGGGCACCCGGACAGAGACAACGAACACCGCTCCGTGCTGATGCCCTGGCCCCGCCTGTTCCGCGAATGGGGGTTGTCGGTGAACCTGGAGACAGGCTGCGTCATGCACGGCGAAGAAGTGGTCTTCGGCCTGGCCGGCTGGTCACTGGGTGAAGATGTCCTCTTCGCCCGCACCGAACCCCTGCAACGCCTGCTCACCGCCGCCGGTTACACCGTGGTCTGGCTCATGTGGGGCGAACGGCGTGCGTTCCTCGACTGGGGCAACTTCAACCGCGAAGAAGATCGTGCCTGGGTGGATTACCACGCCGTCGGCGCGCTGGGGGACGATGGGCGGGCGCATGGGCTGTGGTTTGAGCGGGTGAAGCAGGGGCGCGGGGATTGAATGGTACTGAGCGCTGCACCGGATGCCAGAGAACCTGAAAGGCGAGGTGACCGCGATGGGTCAGCACACAAGGAAAACGGGCCATTGGGCCCGTTTTCTCCATCACGTGCCCCGCAATGCATCCCGGAGCTTGCCCAGTGTTTTCTTGATCTCGGTGTTGTCTGTCACGTGCTTTTCCTTCTTGACTTTGGTTTCAGGCCAGAGGTCAGCCAACCACGCGATATGGTCAATCACCGAGTCATGCTCCCGGGCCGAACCGGTGCGTTGGAACAGTGCCCGGTACTCTTCCAGCAGCTTTTCGTAAGCCGGGTGATGTGTCAGCGCTTCCGGGTCTTCCGCATCGTTGACGGCCAACCATAGCGCCTGCGTGCGTTTGGCATCGATACAGGCCACCTGATGGAAGAAGCCGGGGTTGTTGGCGTTCTGCTGCTCGGCGTTCTGGCGGGCTGCGGCGATTCGTTCTGCAAATGTGCTGTCATCGATACCGGGATTGATGTTATACCGGGCATGCAGCAGCAAGGCCGCATCCAGCTGATTCAGCAGTGGGTAATAATCGGCACCCTTACCCAGCCGTTCCGAGCGTTCGGTGGCACGCCGGTAAGCGTCAGACATTTCCCGCAGGGCAGCCTGGGTCCCGGGTTCACTCCCGGATGACCAGCTGGCGCGCTTCCAGCCGGAACCCAGCAAGCTGAGGCGCTCGGTGGTTTCACTCAAGCGGATCAGTTGTTCCAGATGTGCGATGCCACTTTCCAATAGTGGTTTTCCCCGTGCTGATGTTTCTTTGGCAGCCATGAGCGCTCGCCCCTTGCGCACTTCGAGGTTGGCCAGTTGCTCTAGAGCGCGCAGGCTCGCACTGCTGTCTTGAAGCTCAAGTGCTGCGCGGTAGTGCTCGATGGTCCGCTCCCAATATTCGCTCCCCAGCGCCGCCCACGTGGCTCCGAGCAACTCACGCACCCTGCCGTTGTTGAAGTAACGGGTACGGGCCGCACGTTCAATTTCCTCCAGTTGCGCCAGATAACTTGCGCGGGATGTATCGTCGGCCTTGACCGAGACCCTCGCCCGGATCTGCTCGAGTGCAGCAATCACCTGTGCAGGGTGCACGAATTGCCGGGACCGAACGACGGCGCACTTCTTGCTGCCCAGGCGATAGCGCTCATCGCCATAGGCCTGATAGGCCCCCCAGGTGTTCAGTGCCGGGAACTGCAGGTAGGTCTGTTTGCGTGCGGCCAGGATGGCTTCACCAAAGGTGTAACCATCCAGCATTGTTTTGTGGAAGGTCGATGCGAAGATGACGGCCGCTGCATCATTCACCGCCCAGCCAGCGGCGACAACGGCCTTGCTACCCATCTCGATGAACTGGGTGGCGAGGTTCGCTGCAAGTGCTCCCCAGCGGGGCTGGGTGTCGGGTGCCATGCTGCCCAGGTGGCAACAGTTGATGAACACTAATTCGGGTACGTAGGGCAGTTTGCTGATCTGGGCGGAGGTGAGGTAGGTGCCCTTGCCAACCACCAGACCGGTGTAACCCTTGCCGGGCTCCGACACCACTCCATGGGCAGCGAAATGCACGACCTGGTAGGGGTGGTCAAAGAGGCATTGGGCAAGTGATGACAGCGTTGTTCGGAACAGCGGGGCAACCTCGTAGCCATGCTGCCGGTAGAGTTCGCGTTGCTGCCGACCTTCCTCCTGGGCGCCGGTGAGTTCCGCCAGCCCGGATTGGGTGTCGGCCACCAGCAACATCCTGCCGTTGCGCACACTACGTGCGCCGGGACGAGCATGAGGGGTGGCCAGTTGCCGGATGAGGCCAATCTGCGTCGCGAGGGGCGGGCCATAGCGTTCCGGCAGGTGGCGCATCAGCTCCCAGGGATAGGCAGCCGCGTGCGGATCCACGGCGAGGATGACACCCTGTACATCGGCAATGCTGCTCTTGAATGCGTTGGGAACCATCAATTCGAACAGGGCCCGGGAGAGGCCCGGCTGGTCCGTACTGCTGCGGGTGGTTTCGTCGATCAGCCCGTCTACGAACTGCCGTTGGTCCGGTTCTTCCACCACCAGGTTGCGGGCACGGTCTGAAATCAGGGTGAACCGGAGGGCATCGGAGTTTTCATCCAGACGGGTGATGTGCACCCTGTTCCAGCCATGGTCACCCGGATCATCCGCACAAAGTCCCCGGTAGCCGCCATCCGCATTCAGCACCTGTCCATTGAACTCGATGGTCTGGCGCAGGCGCTCGTCCTGTAGAAGTGTGTCGGCAAGGGCCTCTGCTGCCGCAATCGCGCGGCTTTCCTTTTCCTCAAACACGTGCAGTTCCGCGAACTGTATACCAAAGCCGTTCACAGCCAACAATTTGTTGGCCTGCCGCAAGGCTTGCGCCAGACAGATTATGCCGATGGATGTGGTGACGCCGCCGTGGCCAGTACCGACCAGCAGGCTGGCGATGCAGAGGCGCCCGGGCTCGTCCGGTGCGGAACCAGGATGGTTCTGGCTGCGGGCGTACTCCAGAAATCCGCGCAGCAACGCGCGGGTCAGCTCCCCCGGCTGCAACTCGCCCAGCGCACCCAGGCAGACTACGACTGCGCCTCCCGGCTTGCGCACAGGATCCATCTGCGGGAAGAACAGCGCCTCTCCCATCAGAACGGGGAAGCAGCCCACCGACTGCGCCCGTAACAAGGCGCCATCAAGGCAGGTGTTCAGGTAGCCAACGCTGCCACGCAAGCCGCCTCCGGCGTAAGAGCCGACCATCACCGGGAGCCTGGTATTGGCCAGACTGCCGTGATGGATGCGGATTTCCACGCTGTGCGGGCCCCCTGTGGGTTCGCTGGCAGCCAGTAGGGGAGGACGTCCGCCCAAGGCCGCCGCCAGTACCTCTTCGTCCGTGGGGTAGAGAGTGTGCACGGCCAGCGGTGCCTCCAGATAGACCGGAGGCTCCGAACCCCGAACACCAGCAGGAGCGGTGCGCACGGCACGGGAGTCGCGGATCAGATGCCCGTGTTCGATCAGATCCAGATAGGCGTCGAATGCGGGGGTGTGATTGAGCAGGTCACCGTGGGCGGCATCGGTGTACCAGACGGGCACGTCCTTCGGGATGCCGCTCGCCCAAGGTACACGGCCATCGCCCTGTTCCGTCCAACCGATTTCCATGCGCCCCTGACTGTTGAACCTGACTGCGACGGGGGTCCGCGTCTGGCCGGCGACATAGAGGGTGAGATCCGGACGAAGCGGTGCTTTCCTGATCTTATCAATCACCCCCCGGGCTGTGGCGAGCAGAGCCTGCCTTGGCTCCACCCAGCCGTTGCCCGCGCCTTTTGCTGTCTCGAACCGCGGATCCGCCCGGTTACCGTGGGAAATATTTTCCCTATCCTGTTTTGTCCATGCCGCCCAGACGCCGGCATCAAAGTAATCAATGCCATCCAGCGCCTTGTCATCGGAGGTCACAGGCCATGGCAGCAACTCCAGTACCCCGGGAAAATCACGGACGATGTCGAGGAATTCCTTCATGTCGTGCTTCCAGTCGCACCAGCGTTCGATCTTCTGCACGAACGGATCCCGCCCGGTCAGGACGGCGGCGATACTGTGCGAGCCGCCGTTGGGCGTACCAAACTGAATCAGACGACTGCCGGGTAACGCGCCAAGTCTGGCCCAGCGACCTTTTTCACTGAGCGCGAGCCGGGCAACCAGTCCCCCCATGGAATGGGCCACGATGCGCAGGGGCTTGCCTCGCTGTTGGGCCGCGTCCAAAGCGTTGTCCAGCTCCTTGCCGAACTTGTTCGCGGCATTATCCAAGGACAGACGCCAGTCATAGGTGAAGGGACGTACCTCGTGGGTGCCGGCGAGGCGCTGAGCAAATGCCTCGTATGACTGATCCATCCAGCCATCCGTATTAACCTCCGCATTCTGTGCCGCGCTCGGGTCATGGCGCAGATCAGCCATACGACCCCTCACCATCCGCCACGGGTGGAACCAGATGCGTTCGCTACCGATCGCCAGGTGACTGCCCATGATCCCCGGCAGCATCAGCGCAATGGGGGCATCCGGGTGAGCCAGTGTTTTCACACCCCCACGGGCCAGGGGTTCAGTGGAGGGGCCAGGCAGCTTTTCGAAGCGTCCGTTCTGATCCTCAAGCCCGTCGAGCAGCGGGAGATAGCTTTCCGCACGCTCGAAATAGCTGAAGTGGGTCACATCCCGACCGGCGACAAGCTTCTGCCAGATGCCTGCAGCCCGCCGGGCGCCACCACTCATGGAGATGGTGTTGACCACCAGGTCGGTCTGCCCGCCATAGAAGCGCTCCGACAGGCAGTCTCCCAGCCAGGAAAGCAGGCTGTCGCCTTTGAAATCACCGGCGATGACGTGCAGCGGCGCATCCAGCAGTACATCCGGTGCGTTCAACAGGGCAACCAGAGGGGAGTCCGGCATCATGACCTCCAGCCCCGGCAAGACTCTGGCGTCCGTCCGCTCCTTGACAACGGCCAGCAGGAAATTCTTTAACAGACGATAGCCTTCCGAGGCCGGCTCAAGGATGGGTGCAGCCTTGCCAAGCGCGCCGATGCCGACCCCCAGCAGGTTCAGCATCACCGTAGCCCAACGGTCCAGCCTGCCGGATGCCAGCGTCGTTCCCCGTGCGGTGGCTGCTACCCGGACAAAACGCTCGACCCTGATTCGCTTTTTCATCAGCAGGGCATTCAACTTGCCCAACTGCTCGGCATCCCGCTCGTATCCCTCACGCCCTGTCCGTTGACCGTGCTCCAGGAAGCGCTTGATTTCGTCCTGGGTGTACGGTTCGGAATCCACCCGGTTGGCCCGCGCCAGGAGCTCCCCCACCATCCCCCCGCGGGAATGGCTGACCAGATGCAGACGCGCGCTGTCCGGCAGGGATTCAACAATTGCCAGGGCGTTGGCCACCGGACTTTCAGTCAGGCTGCGATGCTCGAAGCCGTAGATCCGCCCTTGGTAAAGCTCCGTCAACCGGCTGCGAACTGGTGTATTCCACAGGTCGCTGAAGCTTCCTGCCGTGGACGAAGCTGTTCCATGAATGAACAACAGACTGGGGGCCGAGTGGGGTGGCATCTCTCCCAACGGTGTCAGCTCCCACTGCTCAGACTTTAACTGGAACAGCCCCCGCCGGTTCTCCAGCTGGTGGTCCTGAAACGCTCCTGCCATGGCGACCGCAGCAACGGCATGCTTGCCCCGCCGAAAGACCTTCAGTGAGCGCAGCAGCCAGCTTCCCAGTCGGTCCCGCGAAGGTGTGGGCGGATGGCTCCCGCTGAGTTGCAGCTCCTGCCGGATCTGGATGACTCGTTCCCCCGCAGAACCCGCACTTGCCGCGCCCAGGTAGCGATCGGCATCTTCGGCAGCAACCAGCAGCAGACTGCCGTCCTCCAGCTCCAACTCCAGCACGTCGTCGGGGTTGAGCGAAAGGGTCTGTCGAGCCCCTTCGTCTCCCCGGCTGGAGGCGGCCAGGGTATAGCTCGTACACTCCCAGTCCTCATTCATATGGCTTGGCCAGGATTCGCTGGAAGCGAACTGCAGTTTGACGGTCGTCTCGTTCATCGTGAGTCTCCTCGTGTGGGTGCCTCGTCCGGTATCGGGTATCAACGCATTGACTGCTTTACAAATACTTCTCCATCCACGGCCAGTATTCGTCGGGTTTGACCTTGTGGTTGATGAAGCTGTCCTGCCAGCCCTTTTCCCCTTCTGCGCAGGCCGACATCACCGTGCCCAGGTTGAAATGCAAGGCCTCCTGTTTCCAGCGGGTGGCGTCCTGCAGGCCGCTATCGTTGAGCCACAGCCACACGCGGCGGTCGGCACAGCGCAGGAAGAGGCGGAAGGCGGCCCAGGATTCCACCCGGTCTTCGCGCGCCAGAAAGCGCTGGAACCAGGTGCGCGCCCAGTCGTGACGCTGCGCACGCTTTGCTGCTTCCGCGGCGACGTCCCGCAGCCAGCAGTCGCCGTGCCCGGCGATCCATTGCTGGAGTCGGGTGGCATCTTCCTTATGCACCGAGAAACCCAGCAGGGTCAGCGCCCGGGCCTGATTGAACTCCCAGTCTGAGGCCAGCCAGTGTTCGATCAGCTCGCGCAGCCAGGCACTGCGCCCGCCTTTCTGGGCGAGCAGGGCGTACTCGAACAATGCCAAATCATGAGTGGCGCCGTCGATCAACTGAAAAAGCAGGCCTGTCTGCAGATCATCCAGTTCCGGCGCTGCCGGGGCGGCAAAGGCATCCAGCAGCAGGATGAGCAGCTTGAGTCGGGCTTCGGTGATGCGCACGCCCGAGTGGTGGGAAATAGCCTCGAACAGCGCGACGCCATCAGCAGGCGAATGGGTGAGTAGTGCGGCGCACAGCTTTTCGTAGAAGCCACGACAGGCAGATAGCAGGCGGGCTGCATGGGGCGCGCTGTCGATCAGCGGGGTGATCCACTCGCGCCAGGGACAAGCCGGCACCGCCACCACCCGATCCAGTGTGCCGTGCTGGAAGCTGCTGGCGAACCAGGGGTTGCCGGCGGCGAGTTCGGATTTCATTAGTGCGTAGATCTGCCGCCCTAGCTGATTGCTTTCGTCGGTCATCCGGTCTGGATTGTTCGAGAGCTTCCAGTCGTCGATGTTGCTATTGCCGGCGCTGCCACCCCAGGCGGCGTTATTCATGCGGGGGGTCTGGGTAGCGCGGTCGGCGGTAGACAAGCGGTCATCGGGGAGCAGGGCGGAGTGATCCACCTTGATTTGGGTGTGGGGAGCCAAGGTGTCCAAGCTGTTCCCGCCCGAGCGTGTGACCGTAACGATGGTGCGCTGGATGGTATCGAGTGCCTGGATGTACGCAACCGCTTCTTCCGGCTGCTCGCCCCGTTGCACGATGGCGTAGCCGAGATACTCTGGCGAAATGCGTTCAAACAGATCCGCCAAGCTCAGGCTCTGGCCGAACCTGGCCAACAGCAGGCTGCCCCAGCGATTCTCCAAATCCCGCTTGTCGCCAGGCTGCACACGCCAGCCGGCGGTGATGATCTGGTCAATGGCTTCCTGATCCTGAGTGTGGAAGAACAGCCGCAGGCAAAGCCCCCGGGGGACGCTGTCGAAAGTCTGGAAATGCTCCATCAGCCATTTGCGTAGTTCGGGGCAGGGAATGGGTAGTGCTTTCGCAAGGTAATCGAGCAGGTTGAGAAATTCCTGCCGCTTGTCTTGTGGAAGGTTGCGCAAACGCTTCAGGGTTTCGAGCGCACCCATTGGGGAAATCGGGCGAAAAGCAGGTTCGTGGTCAAAAAACGTTCCTTGTGCCATCCCTCGCTGTTCGATGCATTGCATCTGCTCCAACTCATCCAACTCGAAGACCACCGCAGGGAACAGGAACAGTTCGGAGGCCTCCTCGTTACTCAACCGCGGGCGGTCGGGTTGATACTGAGCCGCACAAGCCTGCCAGACGGTTCTGAGGATGGATCGCTCTTCACTGTTCAGCACCGGAATGTGTTCCAGAAGGCGTGAACTCAGGGCTTGGCAGGCTTCACCACGACGATCCGACAGCGTTCCGGCGAGCCGACGGATGAGGTCACCATAGCGTGAGGGGGAAAAGGCGCACAGGGCGGGTTCGATTTGCTCCAGTGTGAGGTCTTCCGACGTCTGCCCCATGACTCGTGACACTTCGTTCAGATTCAGATCAGCGCCGGCCTTCTGGATCATTTCGACGTATTCTCGCGGCAGCTGCATAGCCGGCTTCAGCGCGATTTTCTGTAGATAATTAGCGATTTGTTCGGGGCTGCGCCCAAGGCAATTTTCCCGTGCATTCTTGAGGTCGTCCTCTTCCCACAGTGGGCTGAAAGAGTTCGACCGCGGGCGAAGCTCTTCCGGTAGTTGCGTCAGCCGCTGGTTACTCTCCTCACTTCTCAATGCATGCAGCACACGACTGACTGCGGGTTGAGCTAGTGGGCTGTTTATTTGTAGCCATGTATCGGCTCTTTGCAGCAGAGCCTTCTGCAATGCAGTAGGAGCGGTCCGGAGTAGCCAGTTGAAGTCGACCCCACTCCCTCCCATTGCCGCACATGCTGCCAATCCGGTGGCGAGTGCATTCTCATACCTCGGGTCAGGGTCATGCGAGAGGACTGCAGACGCTACTTGGGAAAGTCGCAGTAGGTTGGGGTCAGAGCGATCAATGATTGTGATACTAACGTCGCCGAGCACACGATACGGGCCCGGCGTGGCGTTGAACCCCAGCCTGCTGATTACATCGGGAGTTCCATTGGGGCGTGGTATATCAGTGTCAACCCAGAATGCCCTGTAACCACAGGGATGCACAAACCCCAGCCAGCGGGTGAAGGTGGGCAGTAGCTGCGGCCGAACATTGGAATTTTCCCGGTGTTGCAGCAAACCGGCCATGAAGTAATCCTGCGCATGCCGGTTGTCCAGCTCGCCCCACAATACTTCCGCCAGTTGCATATAGACCTGGGGTTGCAGCGGCAGGTAGGCAGGGATGCGCTGCAGGTCGTCTTCGTTGAGGTTGCGCCCTTCGATCCAGGCGCGCAGCAAGGCAAAGCGGCCGGCGTCGGGGTAGCCCTGGGTCATCAGGGCGTGGAACAGGGCCATTGCACAGATGCGGACCTTGAGATCGGCAGCAAACGAATCGTCAATGTATTGGGCGATCCGCTCTTGAATGTCGGGTTTGGTACTCAGCTTCCTGACCTCTGCAGCCAACACCAAGCCCAAGGCAAACGGAAGATGCTGCTCGCCGAATGCCATTTGTCCATCTTCACGTATCAGGCGCCGGGAACTGGTCAGTTCGATCAGAAGCGTATTGGTGTCACCCGGATCATTCAGAAGAAAGGTGGCGATTCGCTTGAACTCGAGAACACTCATTTCTGGTGATGCTTCTCGAAGTTGCTGCCGAGCCAACTCGCGTATCAAGTCCAGAAACGATTCGTGGCTGCAAGGAAGGCCTTGCTTTCTGAGAGTGAGGTCCCGCCATTCCTCGTAAATGAGCCGCTCCAGTGTCAGTCCGCCTTGGCCGACCTCGTCCTTGAGGCGGAAGGCGAGGTCGAAGTAACGGGGGCGATGGAGGAACTGGAGCAGATCGGTGGAGTAATGCCCCTTCATTTCACCGAGGGAAGACCGACGCTGTCTCAGCAGGGCGTCCAGTTCTGCATCGGTGTAGGGGGCCAGCGTCCAGGTCTTGCACAATCCATCATCGGGAATATTCAGCCCACCCCAGTACCCCGAGCGACACAACACGATGACCGCAACGCGCTGGCGCGCATTTGCCACACGCAGATCATCGAAGAATGTTCCCCACTCGAGACTGGGGCGTTCGTTGAGGGCATCCACCACCAGCAGGTACAGGGGTTGGTCGCCAGACGACTGCTTGAACTGCTGCTGCAAGAGACTCTTGTGGCGCTCAGTTGGATCACCATGAATGCGGGCCAGCCCTTCGGCCAGTACATCCAACAGGTGCACGCCCGCAAGCTTTGGCGTAGGCACATAAACCAGCGGTACCGGAAACGCGGGTTCATCCAGCCGCTTTGCCAGCCAGTCGGCCACGGCCCAGCTCTTGCCATCGCCTTCGTTACCCAGCAGCACGAAGGCGTTGCGTTGCTGTGGCCATGCCTGCCACCAGTCATCCAGCGCCTGCAGTGCTGCCTGCCGGGGGATGAGCTGGATCGCGGCGTCCCGCACGGCGAGGTACTGGCCGAGGCGGGATTTGGCTTTATCCCGGATCGCGAGGGTCTCGTCCAACCAGGTGTTACAGAGGCGGGCACGCAGGCCGGGGCAGTGCAGGTCGATGAAATCGCGGATGGCGTTGAATGCCTCCTCCTGGCCTTGGAGGGTGTCGGGAAGGCTTTCCGCGTTCAGCCCGGTCAACGCGGCCAGATCGGGCGGGAGCTTGTTAGCCTTGGGCATCCTGGTGCCGCTGCACAGCACCGGGAGTATTTCGATGGCCTCTCCGGCCTCGCGGCGCGCCAGTGCCCGCCCGATCTCATGTCGCACCACATCATCCGGTCGTTGCAGCCGTTTCAGCTGTTCCTCTGACACCCAGCCGTCCCCGATGAGCACCAGCATGCATTCCGCCGTCTCCAGGGCTGCGTCGATGACGGCCCTGAAGTCTGCGGCGAGAGGGATGCCATCGTGGCGATCCTTATCGAAGAAGACGCAGTGCTCACCATAGAAATTGCGCAGCTCGCGCTGGAACGGGGTGGTGTGGGCCGCATCCACGTGGCGGTAACTGATAAATAGTGGTGGGGTCATCGGGGGGAAGTGGATATCGGGGTTCCGTACGATTCTTGCACGGAGCAATCACCACCTGTATACCTGCTTCGTGGTCTGTTCCACAATTGCATCTCTATCATAGCCACCGGTCAGCGAACAGGTGCTCTGCGCTCAAGCCCTCGATCAAGGTCCTGGCTTGCGTATGATCGGCAGATAAGATCATGGCCCATTCCACGATGCTGCACGTCCGGGTAGACAACGAGCTCAAGGCACAAGCCAGCGAGGCACTGGCAGCCATGGGGCTGTCGGTGTCTGTCCGGTGCGCATCCTGCTCAAGCGCGTGGTCAATGACCAAGCCTTCCCGCTGGAGTTGAAGGTGCCCAACGCCGAAACCCGCCCGGCGATGGAAGAGGCCCGCGCCATGGAGCAAGCGCGCACCGTCCGCTTCAACTCTGCCGACGCCCTGATTGATGACCTCGAAGAAACCCGCCGGCAGTAAGCGGGCAGCGCTGCCCAGAGCCTGAGACTACACCAGGATTTTTCTGAAAGACTGGGAACGCTTCTCGCGCTCTGGCCACTATGACCTGAAACGGTTGAAGGAGGCGACTTCCTGCTCATCTACCGACTTGATGGTCACGCCATCATCTTTGTGCGTGCGGGTACGCACTCTGAATTGTTCGAAGAGTGAGCAGTTCCAGTCTCTGAGCAAAGGGCGATCCTGATCGTACAAAGCGTGCAGTGCTCCCATCTAACGGTGATTGCGACTCGCACCACCCCTGATGATGAAAGAGACTACGGGTTGGAAGATGGCGGGGAGAGGTCGCGCAATATTTTGGCGGCTAGACCCCGCAAGCTAACGTGACCCGCCGGACTGACTCGTACCCCGGATTGCCTCCATAGAGAGCGCACGTTAAACAGGCCGTTGGCGACTTGTCGCCTTCAGGCAGTTTCAGTTCCGGCCCCTGCCACCTTCCGCTGTTCAGTGTAATTCGACTGGAGAGAACATGGAACTGGCAACGCTTCACAAACGTGTCATCGGGCTCGATGTGCATCAGGCGCAGATC
>WPCI01030320.1_pt1 | contig 32647 bp, 27 predicted proteins | sample 5399871 | NCBI WGS metagenome assembly WPCI01 (sample SAMN12869469, study PRJNA574797) | sludge metagenome | isolation source: wastewater treatment of pH7 | place: China:Beijing | collected 2019-05-20 | reverse complement strand
CTCTCCCCATTGTTACGCACTCCACGATGGCGTGACCACCGCCGGGTAAGATACCATCATGCCCTGCACATATTTACTGTTCGACATGATCCGCAGCCCATTCTCTTGAGCCAGTTTCCTCAGCCATTCTGGCTGTTGTTTGTTGCACTTGATCTCCAATACGATGATTCCATGATGATGCTCATGAAAATATGGGTGTTCCGGAAACAGGCTTTCGCTCCTGGCGCTTTTCACCCGATGATCAAACGTGATCCGGATTTCTTCATGCGTTCGTGCGCGGTATCCCTCCCGGCGATATTGCGTCAACAATACTGGCCTCAAGGTCTTTAGGTGAACATAGCGTTCATACTCCGCCATTACCTCGTCCCGCACCTCTGGCCAGCTTCTGCTTCCGATAAATGCCCGGTATTCTTCCACGCTGATCATTGTTCCATGCTTTTCGGTAACCGCTCCCTTCCTCACCTTCATCTCCGCTCTTATCGCCTGTCCCTCTTCTTCTCTCTCTACATACGTCCGTATGCGAAATTTGATCCGATCGCTGTCTCCCTCAACTTTTTCATGAAACGCGTCTAACTTGATGGATTCATAATACAAGCTCCGCACAAGGTATTTCTTCCCTTCTGCAGCTTTACTGTACCCATCCATCTCCATATACGGTTGAATATAGTTTCTTACTTTCAGATACTGCTGTATCGGTATGCGATACTTGTACTCGAACCGCCAATTCTGCTCGTCCAGTACCTCATGATCCCGCTTTTTATAAAGCAAGCTTTCTTCTCCTCTTGGTTTTATAACGGCAGCGCCAGCTGCGGCGCCAACAGCGATACTTTTGTTACCCCTGTCTGCTCTCGGATCCCTGACATTAATCCATCCGCAGGATGAGTTTCAGGCGCAGCAAATCTCATCTCAAATATTACCTCCCATGCTGATCCTTCTACATCATACGACCTCACCCGATAATCCCGCGCGTATTCCCCCAGCACTTTCTCCATTGCTTCCTTCCCATATTCCCCCGTCCCGCTCACCACCAACACGTAATCCTCGTTCTTCGAGGTTCCATAGCGAAAAAAGTAGAGTAACGCCACAATCACTGCGATGATCGGTGTCGTCACCGCTACAATCGCCCAGTTATATGTGCCGGCACCCAACCCTACGGCGATTACCCAAAATAAGAACACCATATCGCGCGTATCTTTGATCGGTGTCCTGAAGCGGATGATTGACAGGCTGCCGATCAAGCCCAGCGACAATACCAGATCTCCTCTGATATACAACATCACTACCGATACGATCGGCGCTAATAACACCAGTGTCGCCATGAAGGTGTGTTCATAATTCAACCCGCGATGCGTCCATTTGTAGATCCGCGAGATTGCCAGCCCCATCACTGCCGCCAGCAATACCGAAAACATTACATCTGTGATGTCTTGCCCGGTGATGATAAATCTGCTGAATATCTTCTCTATCTCTTCTGCAAACGTCATTTCAGCCCTCTCCTCTTTTTCTTCATTTTCCCCTTTTGGCTTTGATTATAGCTTATTCTATTTCTGCCTTTTTTCGACTGATTGGTATGACAGAATGTGTTGCGTGGATCATCGCTGGTTACATCCAGCGTCGCCTTACGGCTGCCAGGCGGGTGATGATGCGCTTACCTCGTCAGGCAATTCCAACAGTTTCCTCACCTCGCCGGTCTCCACTTTGACGATATAGATATTTTGCATTGCCGCACTGTTGCCCAACGCAATCTCCTGACCGTCCGGTGACCAGGTTCCCACCACATTAACACTAAACTCAGGTTCGGTAACTCTCTTTAAACCACTGCCATCCAAGTTGATCACGTATAAGGCGAATAGATCATAAATCCCATCTCGCTCAGAAAAGAAACCCAGGCGCTGGCTGTCTTTCGACCAAAAAGGGCTGATATTTGCCCATATATCATTGGTGAGTGCGGTATCTATTGAAGTGCTGAGGTTCTTCACATGGATCTGGCTAGAGCCGTCATTGCGCGCTTCCTGCTCCACCAGCGACATGTAGGCGAGGTACTGACCATCAGGTGACCAGGCTTGAGCAGGGTAGAAATAATCTTCGGTTGGGCTGCTCAAATCGGTAACCTGGTAGGTATCGAGATCAAAGATTCTCCACCACCAGAGCGAACCGCCATCGTAGGTGCGAAAAGCGATCTCATGCCCATTAGGCAGCCAAAAGGGTCTGTCATTCTCATAATCCTCAGTCAGGCGCTGGGGAAATTTTCCATCAGCATCCATGATGTAAATATGGCTGGCATTGCCTGAGCGCAGCGTGGCAAATGCAATGCGCTTGCCATCTGGTGACCAGGCGGGGTCAAAATCTGCAAGCCATTGGTCAGTGAGATTGACCAATTCGGAGCCATCCGGACAGATCGTATAGATGTCTGAATTCGCGCCATCGGTCAGTACCATGGCGATTTTCTTGCAGCCTTGCTGCGACAATGGGGTTTCAGATGGCGTGAGAATCTCTTGCTCTGTTGGTGTGGCGTCAACTTCCTGTGTGGCAGGGAGGCTTTCACACGCAGTAAAAAACATGAGCAGAATAACGGCGATTACCCACTTCATTTGCTTCATACCAATATTATAATCAAATCAGTTCTATCCCGATAATCAGGATCAGCCGATGCATTCCGTAAACGCCAACAAAAAAATCCTTCTGTTTTCAACCCTGATCGGCCTTGGTTTGCTGCTTTTTTTCATCGCGATCATGATTGTTGATTTTACGCGTATACGCCCGCTGCCGCCGATGGCTGTTACCGAGAATTATCCCGTCGTATGGCAATTGAACCCGGTGGATTATGGTGACCACTTCATCACCATCACCGGCTGGGCGCTTATCCCCGGCGAAGCATTGGAAAAGTTCACGGCGCATGTGGTGCTTGAGAATACCGCCAGCGGCGAGCTTACCCAAATCCGCACCATGATGCTGCCAATGCAGCAGCTGAATGACGACTTTCCCGATGGTATAGACTACACGAATTACGGTTTTCTGGCAAAAGCCAACCAGCGCGCAATCGATTTAAGCCAGAATTCATATCTTATCTTCTTACATTATCAGCACAACGGGCATGATTACTTTCTCGACCTCGGGCAGACAATTGGGGCGCTGCGATGAAAAATATCACAACCGCTCTTGCCAGGGTCACACGAAACAATTATTTTCCCTTTGTTTTTCTGTTTCTAATCTATTTTTTACTCCATTTCCTGATGGGATTTGATTATCACGATGATCCAAACTATATGAAAATGGCTCAATCATATGAGTTATTCCCCTTCTTGGTGAATAGCTATATGAGTTGGAGCTCGAGGCTGGTGATATTCTTTGCCAACTGGTTTCTGTTGGGGCATTTACCTGCGATTGCTTGGCGGATCTTGAACCCGGCGATGTTTGCCGGTATTGGCATTCTCATTTCACTGCTGATAACCAGTAAACCCACATTGAAACTTAATTGGATCATCACATTCTTCCTTTTTTCGTATTCTTTCATTGATATGCGTTCTGCGGGCTGGGTAACCACCAGCGTCAATTATCTTTGGGTGGCATTTTTTGCATTATTGGCAATCTTCATCGCACAAAAGCACCTCGCTGGTCAACCAGTGAAACTATATGCAAATGTGCTGGGCATTCTTTCGGTTCTTTATGCCTCAAATCAGGAACAGATGGCAGTTGTGATGTTTGTATATTTTCTGGTCGTGAGCGCTCTGGCGTTGCATAGAAAAAGACTCCATTGGTTTTTACCAGTTGGCATTTTCATAACCGTTGCCAACATCCTTTTCGCGCTGCTCTCTCCGGGAAATGCAATTCGCCAGTCGGTGGAGTTCAAGTGGTTTGTTGATTTCGACATGCTTTCAATCATCGACAAGCTGGAAATCGGATTTTCAGCAACAATGGAAAGGCTTGTTTTCAGACCGGATTTGCTATTTGCACTCTTTTGTCTGACATTGGCAATCGTGGTGATGCGCCGCAATCCAAGTTGGATTCACCGTATTCTTGGGCTGCTGCCTTTCTTCACTGTCTTTTACTTCGGTTTTCTAATTAGTGCCGGATTTCCATTTCTTCAGGGCATGCAATACCACATCACTGAAAAAGGCTTTATCACACTTGAGAACTTTACCCAGATTCGCAGTTATATCCCATTTCTGGTGATCGGCTTTGTGACTGTGATGGTGTTTAGCCTGGTGTTGAGCGTTTTCCGCGAACGGAAAGGGCTGCTCGCGGCGGGCATTCTGCTCTTGGGGTTTTTATCAAGAATGGTTATGGGTTTTTCACAAACTGTTTGGGCGTCTTCATCCAGAACGATGATGTTCCTCTATCTCGCCTTCATTTTGTGCATTGGGCTATTGCTTGATGAGGAAATCCGAGAAAATAGTGAGATCATTCCAGCGGTAATGGTTGTCAGCGGATTTGTCGGTGCGATATCATTATTGAATCTGATTGCTTTGATCTAAAAGATAAAGCTGGGGCCATAGCCACATTGATTAAGGTTCCATCAACTGACCATCCTTTAATATGTTCGTTTCACTTCCCACGCTAATTACAGATTCCCCCTGAACAACTTCGAAGAATGGAATTAGAATAGGCGAATACCTAATCGCGCAAACCACTCGAATATGACGAAACTTAAATTAAAAACCTGCCCAATCGTTCATCCGCTCGCCACGGTTTCGTGGTCGCCTGCCAGTTTGCTGGTCATCACTTCAACGCTCGCCACCCTGTTCGTCGCCTCAGAGTGGGTCTTCATTTTCACCCGGCCATCCTTCCTGCAAACCGTCAGCTTTCTGGAGAAAACCACAGCCTTCCTATCTATGGCAGGGTTATTGATTCTTTTTTGCTTCCTCACCCTGTCGCTGCTGCTGCTCCCCGGATGGTTCATCAAAAAAGCCGGCTTCAGGAAAGCGCTCATGGCGATCGGTTACACAATCCCTGCTTTTCTATTGACTTCTTTATGCATTTTGCTGCTGGATAACTTCACCTATACACTATTTCGCTTTGGGATTGTTTCGACCAGCGGGGTAACGCGGGCACTTTACACTGCGCTTTTTGTGACAGGGTTTATATATTTATATTTCAAGCTGCTCTCATTTCATGAACTTCTCGCCTCATTTTTCACCAGGGTAAAACCTTCCTCACGTAAGCGTATGTTAGTTGTAGTATTCGTCTTCGCCTTCGCCGGAACCCTGCTGCCCGCGGACATTACACACACCTCATCGCAAATCGCTGCGCAGCCTGGCCGCAAGATAAACAATGCCACCCCTCCCGACATTCTGCTTATCACCGTTGACGGTGTGAATGCAGAATATACATCTTTGGATGACAGAGAAATAGGCACCACACCATTCCTGCTCGATATTTCGCGCGAGTCTTTGAACGCACGCAACGCCTTCTCCAATGCCCAGGGAACCATCGGTTCATTAACCGCCATCCTCACCGGCAGACACCCGGTTGATACGCGCGTGATCTATTCTTCCGACATGCTTCAGGCTGGCGATGCTTACAAACACCTGCCGGGAATTTTACGGAATTACGGCTACTACACCGCTCAACTCAGCAATCCACAATATGCTGATGCCTACAAGGCAAATTTCCAGGGTGCATTTACCGAGGCGAATGGACGCTCAATCGAGCAGAATGCGATTATGTTTGCTTTATCCAATGTTTACCCGGGAGTTGAACACATCTTCCATCAAGAAGTCATCGAACGGCTTAGCGCCAGACTTGGCCATATCTTTTTCATTAATGACATGGCGAACCCTTATGATCAGGTGGTTTCAGCCGCAGTCAAGTTTGACGACCAAAGTAAACTTGATCGGGTTTTCGAGCTGCTTGAGCATAGCAGCCAGCCTGTGTTTATTCACTTGCATTGGATGGGCACGCATGGACCCATTTATCATCCCGATGAACAGGTTTTTTCACAAGGACTGGATTTTGATCAGCAAGATGAAAACAAACAATTATTTTATTTTGACAGCCTGCTTGAATTCGACCGTGCTGTGGAGAAGATTTACACTTATCTTGATGATCATGGGCAGCTTGAGAACACAATTCTCCTCGTCACCAGTGACCACACCAAAGGCTGGACCAATGGCCGTGTGCCGCTCCTTATCCGTTTTCCCAAGCAGCAGCCTGGCAGCGTGATTACAACTAATGTACAAACCATCGATATCGCTCCCACTTTGTTGAGCTATCTCGGCATCAAGGCGCCAAATTGGATGGCTGGAAGATCTCTGCTTGCAACCCCTCTGGAAGATGAACCGATTTTTGCAGCGAAGATTCCAAAATCAAATAAAGATCCGCTCACCAATAAAATTGTTTATCCTGAGTCTGAAGCCCCGTTTTACCAATTCGGTCGGATTTCAGTCATTGAGTGCAGCCAGTGGTTCGAGTTGGACCTGCAGGCAAAAACGCTGACCAGTGGGCTGGTCAGAGACCACCAGGCTCCATGTGCAGAAGAAAGCGACGAAACTCAGGCATTGGCGCTGATTATCAACCACCTGGAACGCTATGGTTTTGACACGAGTTCATTGAATCAACTTGAAATTAAATTGCGCAACCAGTAAGCCCGAAACGGGGTGTTTGAAATTTCTGAGTGTTGCCCATCATTTTTATCAAACATAGTTACCTGGTTTACACTTCCAGCTACCGATTGTTTCTTCATGATGCTCATAGAAGCAATGTAAATCCACAAACTTGCACGATTTCCAGTTAAAGCCGGTGCTGTAGCCGTGTACTGAATGCAAACGATAAACCAATAGGTATTTGATACTAGCTCATCATCCCTGCTTAAAAACAAACCGCGCCTTTGTTTGGCGCGGCAGTTTTTGTTGAAAGAATGGTTCTATTTACCCTGAATTTTGTACATGCCAGTGCCGCATGTTGAGCATTTGCCTTTGATCGCTTTTCGACCATTCTTCATAGTCACTTCTTCTGTATCTTTCATTTCTCTTTTTTCCTTACATTTCATACAATATCCGATTACTGCCATGATTACCTCCTGTAAAATTGGCATTTTGAATAATTAGGTCATACCTAATTCATAAATATTATAGCATGCTGAACTTTATTTTTGATTACCCAGTTATAATTAGCTTAGGGTAGTGATTAATGCCATTTGCACATCAATATCTTTTTCATTTCATTCGTTAATGATTATAAAAATCATTTTTCCAAGGAGACTCCCATATGACTACATCTTCAAACCAACTTCAAGGCCGTAAACCCTTCACTCCCACGCCGTTAAAACGGCGCTTACCGGTCCCATCGGATATTGAAATTGCACAAGAAGCAACCCTCAAACCAATTACTCAAATTGCCGAAGAACTTGGGCTATTAGATACTGAAATTGAACTTTACGGTAATACCAAAGCCAAGGTTCGTCTCGAAGTCTTGGAGCGTTTAAACCAGATCCCAGATGGGAAATACGTTGATGTGACCGCCATCACCCCCACCCCTTTGGGCGAGGGTAAATCCACCACGATGGTCGGCCTAAGCCAGGCACTCGGCGCACACCTCGGAAAGAATGTGATCACCTGCATTCGCCAGCCCTCACAAGGGCCAACCTTCGGTATCAAAGGCGGTGCGGCAGGCGGCGGTTACTCACAGGTCGTGCCGATGGAAGAATTCAATTTGCACCTCACCGGCGACTTGCATGCGATTACGGCGGCCAACAACCTGCTGGCTGCAGCCATCGATGCACGCATGTTCCACGAAAAAGAAGCGACTGATGAGCAAATGTTCAACCGCTTGCTCCCGCTAAACAAAAACGGCAAGCGCCGTTTTACCAAAAGCATGCTCGTCAGGCTTGAAAAACTTGGCATACACGTTTCAGACCCTGACGAACTCACCCCTGAACAACGGCGCAAACTCTGCAGACTCGACATTAATCCCGAAACCATCACATGGCGGCGGGTCGTAGATACTTCTGACCGTTTCTTACGCGGTATCACCATCGGCGAAGGGCCAGATGAAAAAGGCTTCACGCGTGAGACTGGTTTCGATATTACCGTGGCTTCTGAAATTATGGCAATCCTTGCGCTCACCACAAGTTTGCGCGATATGCGTGAACGCTTTGGTCGAATCGTCATCGGCATCAGCCACGACGGCGATGCTGTAACCGCTGAAGACCTGGGAGTGGCCGGCGCAATGACAGTGCTCATGCGTGACGCCATCAAACCCACCCTCATGCAGACAGTCGAAGGGACGCCTGTGTTCGTCCACGCCGGCCCGTTCGCCAATATCGCTCACGGTAACTCCAGCATTGTTGCAGATAAGATCGCCCTCAAGCTGGCAGATTTCGTAGTGACTGAGAGTGGTTTTGGTGCGGATATGGGCATGGAAAAATTCATGGACATTAAGTGCCGCTACTCGGGGTTGGTTCCTTCGGTGGTGGTCCTCGTTGCTACTGTGCGCGCGCTAAAAATGCATGGCGGCGGCCCTAAGGTGGTGGCCGGAAAACCGCTTGACCCCGCCTACACAAGTGAAAACCTCGAGCTGCTGAATGCCGGGTTACCTAACCTGCTCCATCATATTAAGATTGCGCGCCGCTTTGGCATCCCCGTGGTGGTTGCCGTCAACCGTTTTTCTACAGATACACTGGCTGAAATGGAAATGATCCGTAAAGCTGCAGTAGAAGAAGGCGGCGCCGAAGATGCAGTAGTTGCAGATCATTGGGAAAAAGGCGGCGAAGGCGCTGTGGAACTTGCCAAGGCGGTGGTCAAGGCTGCTGAAAAACCTACCAATTTCAATTTCCTTTATCCCCTGGATTGGTCTATCAAACAAAAGATCGAAACCATCGCCTGTGAGATTTACGGCGCTGTAGGGGTGGATTATCTACCTGAGGCGGAAGAACGTATCGCTGAGTATACGCGGTTGGGATTCGACAAACTGCCGATTTGTATGGCAAAAACCCACCTCAGCCTTTCGCACGATGCCACCCTGAAAGGTGTGCCGAAAAATGTGCGCATTCCCATCCGCGACATCCGCGCCTCGGTTGGCGCCGGCTTCCTTTACCCCTTACTCGGCACCATGTCCACTATGCCGGGTTTGCCAACCCGACCCATCTTCATGGACATCGACATCGATCCGGATAGCGGCCGAATTATCGGATTGAGTTAGGATTCAGGCAAGGCACCAAACAGAATTCAACCATTTATCGCAAACATCCCCTGGCATTACCTAAAACGACACCAGGGGATTTAATTTAACCCGCAATACCGATCATATCAACAGATACCGTTAAAACGCCGGCTGATATAATAAGGTTCAATTTATGAGTTATGGAGTAATCGCATGCCAACCTTTTCTGCCCAGGAATTGAAAGCTTTCGCCAGCAAGTATTTTATGCATTGGGGAGTGTCAGAGGCAGACGCTGCCTCTGCCGCTGATGTGCTGGTAAGTGCAGAAATGCGCGGAGTGGATTCGCATGGGCTCATACGTTTGCAGAGTTATTATGGTTCGCGTTTGGATCAAGGATTGATTAATCCACGCGCAGCGCTCACGCTTCTGCGAGAATCTTCGACCACGCTCACTTTTGACGCCAACAACGGTTTGGGGCACCCCGCTGGGGTAAAAGCCATGCACCGCTGCATTGAAAAAGCGCGTGAATCAGGCGTAGCTTTGGCAACCGTGCGCAACAGTAATCATTACGGCATCGCTGGCTATTACGCCATGATGGCGCTTGAAGAGGGTATGATTGGAGTCAGTTTCACCAATTCCGCTCCGCTGGTTGCTCCGACGCACGGCAAAGCGGCAATGCTCGGCACCAATCCCATCGCTGTGGCGGTACCTGCCAAAAACAACCGGCCTTATGTATTGGATATGGCCACCAGCATCGTGCCGATTGGAAGAGTTTCAGTCTACCAAAAGAACGGGCAATCCATCCCCGCCGGCTGGGGCATTGATGAGGATGGAAAAGTGACTGAAGACCCGCAAAAAGTACTCGAAGGCGGCGCCTTAATGCCGCTTGGAGGAACTGATTTGCTGCGCGGCTATAAGGGTTATGGCTTGGCACTGCTGGTGGATATTTTTTCAGGTGTACTTTCAGGTTCCGGATTTAGCGACCAGGTTTCCAGTGCAGCCAACCCCGGCATGGCGCGCATTGGGCATTTCTTCGCTGCCATTCGCATCGATGCGTTTCGCGACTTCGCTGAGTTCACAACAGACATGGACCTCTTATTGGATACTCTGCGCAATTCTGCCAAAGCTGCTGGTGAAGAACGCATTTACATCCACGGTGAAAAAGAATTCGAAAAAGCAGAACGCGCGGCAACCAATGGGGTTCCGCTATCCGATGTGACCGTGCAATCTCTGATCAATGCCGCCGAACACGCCGGAATACCGTTTTCGTCCAAACCAATGTAAACCGGTTAAATCTGTCTCTTCATTTTCTTAATCAGGATGCAGGCTTCGTTTCCCTGCAGAGTAAAGCTACCATCGTTCAATACCGGCTGGCTGCGTTCCTTGTTAGAAAGCAGCAGCTCCCATTTATATTGCGCCAATTCGTCGCCCAGTTGTACATCTGTGCTAACTGCAGTAAAGTTTAGAATTATGAGGATGGTTTGTCTGCCTTCCTTGCGCAGATATCCTAAAACCCGCTGCGGGTTCTTTTTCAACGGCGTAAATGAGCCGCTGTGTAATGCCGGATACGAGCGTCTTAAATGCAGTAACGAGCGGTAGAAATTGAACAGTGATTTCGGATCTGCCTGCTGAGCTGCCACATTTCGTCTTGCATAGTCGGGGTGAAGCTTGAGCCATGGGTTGCCGCTGCTGAAACCTGCATTTTCTTCTGCATTCCACTGCATTGGCGAGCGGCAGCCATCGCGCCCCACCGGTAATGGCCAGTAGCGTTTTCCTACTGGATCGCGCACTTCTGAGCGGCTCACGCGGATATCGCGCATGCCAATTTCTTCACCGTAATACATAAAAGGCGTACCCCGCAGTGTGAGCAACATGGCAGCCGCCACTTTCAGCCTTTCATCATCTCGCGGCGCATTAAGGCGGGTAGCAGACCTGGGGTTATCATGGTTATTCAACACATAGTTTGGCCAGGCGCCTTCAGGCAGAGATTCTTCCTGACGCAGCACATACCCCAGGTAGCGCTCCGGATTCCACGGGCTTCTCACCATCGAAAAATCGAAGGTCGCGTGTAATTTTCCCGGTCCGCAATAGCTGGCGGCCATCTCAGGCGTTGGCATAAACGTCTCGCCTACAGCATAACGCTCTGGGTAAGCGTCCAATACAGCGCGGATATCCGCAACCACGCCCTGCATTTCGGGGCGGTTGGTATCGTAAACATGATTTTGCCAATCAAATGGGCGGATGCCGAGTTTCTTGGGATTCTCGCGGAAATATTCATCTTTGAAATATTGGTTGAAAACATCAAGCCTGAAACCATCTACGCCGCGATCTGCCCAAAACCGGAAGGTATCCATCATCTCCGCGTAAACTTCAGGGTTGCGCCAATTAAGGTCAGGTTGTTCTTTGCAAAACATATGGTAGTAGTATTGCCCGCTGGCTTCATCGTACTCCCAGGCTTTTCCCCCGAATGTAGCCTGCCAATCGTTTGGGGGGGCATTCCTTCCGGCTTTGCCATCACGCCAAATGTACCAATCTCGTTTAGGATTATCCACAGAAGAACGGGATTCGATGAACCAGGAATGTTGGTCGGAAGAGTGATTGAGTACCAAGTCTACGATAACCCGAATGCCCCGCTCGTGCGCGGCTGTTAACAACTGATCAAAATCGGCCAGCGTACCATACTTGGGATCTATATCGCGGTAATCCGCCACATCATAACCAAAATCAACATCCGGCGAAGGGTTGATCGGCGAAAGCCAAATGGCGTCAATCCCAAGGTCAGCCAAGTAATCCAACTTGTCGACAATGCCGATTAAATCGCCGATGCCATCTCCATTGCTGTCTGAAAATGAACGTGGATAAATCTGATAAACCACGCCGTTCATCCACCATAAACCTGATTTTGCCATTTTCGCCTCCATTATTCGATGATGTTGTCCTTTTTTTAAAATTCCACACCGCAAAAGATGAATGGGATTAACCTGAAATCTGACTGGTACTGCCAGATATACTTCATTATATAATCATACTAGAGAAACAATTGGCGACAATTAAGGAGTGCTCGTGCAACCCTCGCGATTTGCAGCTTTGATGTCTCTCTTGTTGGTTACGCTTTGCGCCTGTTCAGCTCCTCCTACGAAAAGCGCTCCACCCCTTGCCATACCCACCATTGAATCACCTGCCATCGACGAAACTGAAGCGATAACTGAGGACAATTACCTGCACCTCTGGGCTACAACTGGCGTATTAAGCCCGCTTGAGATGCCCGATTTTGCCATCGACTCGCCAGAATCTACTTCCGCTTGTGGTAATGCAGTTCTGACCAGCTACGACAAACCCGATTTGGAAATCTACCTCACCCTTCTATACGCACAACCCGTGCTGCCTGTGCAAATCAACCTGATCATGAAGGAAGCCACCGATGGCATCCGCCGCGTGGAAGTCCTTAACTCCCGCTCAGGTTTGGGGCGTGAGATCTACAGTGAGAACCTGCAGCGAAGCGAAGAGTTTTTTCAAGTGAACGGCTGCACACACCAAATTACGCTGCCTGTGACGATTGATTTCGCGGTTGACACCATCATAGTCGGCTTCGACACATTTGCCGCCGCCGCCTTGTTGGATGCCGTTGAGTTGGTCGGTGAATCATCACTCAATGAAGAGCCAGTTGTAAACTGGCGTGTTTCGATTGCGGATTTGCCATTGAGCGTTGCAGTCAATTCGTCCAATCTGGTGGTCGTTGCCACTGAAACAAACCGGTTGTTAAAATTCGACATTGAAGGAAATTTAGTTGAAGAGCTCTCCGCCCCCAGCCAAGGGAGGATAGTGGATATGACCTTTGATGCCAATGAGAATCTTCTACTCGGCGATGGTGATTTTGGTGAATTCTTCCTGCTTGGGCCAGATGGTATTATTGCCAGGGATGGCGGCCAAAGCCCACTCACACAAGTGGCAGTCAGCCCGGCACAAGAGAATGTCTATCTGCTTGGAGACCTTGGTGGTATGTATTACCTGCTCAGCCACATCCCGAACTCAAACGAAATCATCAACCCTCTGCCTTTGGAAGGTGCTTCCTACAGCGGGCTGGCTTTCAACGCGGCGAATCAACTTTTTTCCATTAGGGATTCGGATGGTTTTCTGGTCGAAATTGACCGAAAGAGCGGACTTGAGATCAACAGCATCCCGTTGCGCGATGAAAAAGAAGAATCCATCCCGCGCGATTTGGCGATCGACCAAGATGGCACTTTTTACATCCTCTTTGCTGCCAACCTTGAAGGAAGCGCCGTGCATCAGCTTGACGCTCAAGGGTTTCAGGTGCGTGTTTTCGGCGATACCACCCAATCTGCTGGCAGCAACTGGATGGAAGGCAGCTATTTTGAACCGCGGGCGATCGCCGTCAGCTCTGACGGGAAATATGCCTTCATTATTGACGGCGATGGTGAGAGCAATTACCTCACTTGCCTGGAACTGAAGTAGGATTCGCTCCAATGTGCTGCAGATCCCATGACGTTCAAACAGTGAGTAAAATTATCCTTGACCCCGGCGATGATTGTGATAAAATAGGGTTGGTTCGAAAGACATTTGAGGTTTCATCACCGAAAAGTGGGCATCCCCCACTTTTCTTATTATCATAAACTTCATAAACAGGTTGAATAACAGGTGGAGAGAAAAAAGGAATGAAGAACGAATTTACACTCGCGTTCAATGAATTACTCGACGATAAAGGGTTGCCGAAAGAAGTCATCCTTGAAGCGCTCGAGTCGGCGATGGTCTCTGCTTATCGGCGCTCTGTGAACGCCTCCAACGAGCAGCAAATCGAAGCAAAAATGGACATGGAAACAGGCAAAGTCACCATTTACGCGCAAAAAGAAGTGGTTGAATCTGTAGAAAATGAAATCACTGAGGTTGACCTTGATACCGCCCGTACGGTAGATGCCGAAGCCCAATTGGGCGATCTGGTCATCATCGAATCAACCCCGAAGAATTTTGGGCGCGTTGCAGCACAAACCGCTCGTCAGGTCATCCAACAGCGCATTCGAGACGCTGAACGTAAAGCACAGGTGGTGTTTTACGAAAAGCAGTTGGGAGAAATCGTCAGTGGTGTGGTTCAAGCAGTCGGTACCAGTGGTTTAACCATCGGGCTGGAGCTGAAAACCGAAGCCAGTATGCCACGAAAAGAAATGATCCAGAATGAGCGCTTCCATGTTCACGATCGGATTCGCGCGCTCGTTGCCGAGGCCAAAGATACACCGCGTGGACCGCAGATCATCCTCTCTCGCACCCATCGAGATTTTCTCCGTCGACTGCTCGAAAACGAAGTCCCCGAAATCTTTCATGGCATCGTTGAGATTCGTTCGATTGCCCGCGAACCAGGAGATCGTGCCAAGGTTGCGGTATCTGCAACCCAACAGGGTATTGACCCGGTTGGCGCCTGCGTCGGTATCCGCGGAGTTCGTATTCAGGCAATCGTCAAAGAACTTCACGATGAGAAAATTGATGTCATTGAATGGAACCCTGACCCGGCTGTATTCATTGCCAAGGCTATCAGCCCGGCAAGGGTCAGTGGTGTGTATCTGGTAGACCAGCGCGGCAATAGCGCGAAAACTGCCACAGTTGTGGTTGCAGAAGACCAACTCAGCCTGGCGATTGGGCGCGTGGGTCAAAATGCGCGACTTGCAGCCAAGCTAACCGGTTGGCGTATCGATATTAAAAGCCTGCCAGAAGCAGCGCAGGATGCACTGGCGAAATTGTCAATTGACTCATCGCTCAGCGTACTTCGCGAAACAGAAGCCGATAACGCACAGCGTATTAAAGAATTTTTAGCACGCAAAGCAGAAGGTAAGCCGCTTTCGCCTGAGGAATATGACCTGATGGTGAAGTTTGTTGACCGCGTGGAACGCAAGTCCATTGACAAGAGCCAGGAGCAGTATCGCAAAGAAGAAGAGAAAAAAGCCGAAATTCGCAGGTCAATTCCCGAATCTGCATTCACAACCAACATCCTCGACAGCGGAATTCCGGAGCATATTTCTGTTTTGCTGCAAGAAGCCGGCTACTTCAGCCTCGGCGAAGTTGCCATGCAGGTAAAACGTGACCCTGACATGATATTGGGTCTCAATGGCATTAACATCCGAGCCATGGACAACATCAACGAACGAATTGATCAACTCGACAAGCAACTGATCGAGGAAAAAGAAGCTCTGGCAGCCGCAGCGCTCGTTGAAGCTCAATCAGAAGAAGCCGCGCATGAAGAAGAGGTAGCTGTTGAGCCAGAATCAACCCTGGAACCGATTACAGAAGACATTGAGGAAATCACAGCTGTCTTGGAGCCGGTTGTCAGTGAATCGGTTGAGACAGGCTCTGAGAGCGGTGTAGTTGAACCAGAAGTTGAACCCACCCTTGAAGAAATCTTCACCCTGCGGCCGGAGGTGTTGGACACCGCCGGAATCACCGACGAAGAGGACAATGAAGATTCGAGTAAGGCAAAGAAAAAGGGCAAGAAAAAAGGGAAACATGTGGTGGTTACCTATGACCCTGATCGTGACATGACGGTTGTGAAAAAGAAGCACAAACGCGGCGCGAATGATTGGGGTTGGGAAGAGTAAAAATGGGAAGGACAGGTGGCTAAAAAACCGCAGAAAAAAGTAAAGCACGTTCCACAACGCACCTGCATTGGCTGTAGATCAGTATTACAAAAACGTGATCTAACTCGGTTGGTGCGCAATTCGGAAGGGGTCGCCATCGATCTCACCGGAAAAGCCAATGGCAGGGGAGCGTACGTGCACAATATCCGTTCCTGCTGGGAACAGGCACTGAAAGGCGCGATTAACCACGCCTTGCGTACAGAATTGAGTGCTGAAGACCGGCTAAAACTAAGGGAGTTTATGGAGCTTCTCCCTGATGAAAAAAGTGCCCAGAGCGAAGAAATGACAGCCTGACCTTGTCACCACGCTCAAAGCACATTCGCTGATCCTTCTCCCCCAGTTTTATTCAGGGAGATTAAGACAAGGCAAATAGGGGGAACACTTTAGGAGGTGTGTAATGGGCGAAAATCAAATCGAATTTCCGTCTCAAATCACGGTACGCGACCTGGCACAACGTATGGAAGCAAGCCCGATTCAGGTCATTAAAGTCCTCATGTCAAATGGTGTGATGGCAAATATTAACCAATTGGTTGATTACGATACAGCAGCGATTGTCGCTTCTGAGCTTGGTTTTGAAGCGATTCCGATTTCAGTTAAAGAAAGCAGCCCAACCGAAGACTTGAGTCAAATACCGCTCTGGCGCAAGCTGCTCGAAAAAGAAGATCCCGCAAAGTTGATTGACCGGCCAGCGGTTGTGACGATTTTAGGTCACGTTGACCACGGAAAAACCACCTTATTAGATGCAATCCGCCACGCGAACGTTGCCAGCGGCGAAGCAGGTGGTATCACTCAGCACATTGGCGCTTATCAGGTGGAACAAAAAGGCAGACTGATCACCTTTTTGGATACCCCGGGGCATTCGGCGTTCACCGCCATGCGCGCCCGCGGTGCACAAGGTGCTGATGTGGTCATTCTGGTTGTGGCAGCCGATGACGGTGTGATGCCGCAAACCCGCGAGGCGATTGCGCACGCGAAGGCGGCTAAAGTCCCTATTATCGTCGCCCTCAACAAAATGGATCGCCCTGATGCAAACCCAGATTTCGTCAAACGCCAGCTTGCTGAAAATGGCTTAGTTCCCGATGAATGGGATGGCAGCACGATCGTCATTCCTGTTTCTGCCAAACAGAAGAAGGGATTGGAAGATATTCTCGAAGCGATTCTGCTGGTAAGTGATAGCCTAGACATTAAGGCGAACCCCAAAGGCTCAGTTTTCGGCAGTGTCATCGAAGCCCAGGTTGATAAAACCCGCGGCGTGATTGCCACTCTACTGGTGCAGAACGGCACGCTCAAGTTAGGCGATACGGTCATCGCCGGTGAAACTTTCGGCAAAGTACGCGCCATGTTCGATTATAAGGGAAAGGCAGTGAAAAACGCCCCCCCGTCAACGCCGATTCAGGTGTTGGGGTTTGGCAGCGTTCCACCCGCTGGAGAACTATTCCAGGTTGTAGCCTCCGAAAAAGAAGCCCGTGCCATCATTGCTGAGCGACAAGCAGAAAAAGCAAATATTGTCTCGGCTTCGCGAACCACACTTGAGCAAATCTTCGATAAGTTCAAACAAGGCGATGTTAAAGATCTTCCCTTAATTCTAAAGGTTGATGTTCAGGGATCTTTGGAGCCGATTATCAATTCACTCAACGAGCTCAGCCAGGGTGAAATTAAGATCAACATAGTTCACTCCGAAACGGGCAATATCAGTGAAAGCGACGTGATGCTGGCTGTTGCTTCTAAAGCGATTTTGTTGGGCTTCAATGTGTCTGCAGATCAGGCTGCCCGCAACCTGGCTGATCATGAGGGGGTATCAATCCGGTTATACGAGATCATCTACCGCCTCATTGAAGATATTGAAAAAGCGCTCAAAGGCATGCTTGAACCCGAAACACGGGAAGTTTTCGTGGGAACTGCTCAGGTTCGGGCGGTGTTTAAAATTCACAAAGTGGGCAGTATTGCAGGTTGCCGTGTCATCAATGGTGAGATTCGGCGTAACGCCAGAATACGGCTTATGCGAAACAACCAAGAGTTGTTCGATGGTGAAATAGCGTCGCTCAAACATGAAAAAGATGATGTCAGAGAAGTCCGTCAGGGGCTTGAATGCGGAATATCCTTGAAAGGGTATAATGATATTCAAGAAGGCGACATCCTCGAGAACTACATTATCGAAAAAAATGGTTGATGTTTTCCAAATACAGGAGTAAGGGTTTTATACTATGCCTTCACCATTACGACTAACACGCATCGGAGACAGATTCCGCGAAGAATTGTCTGAGATGATAGTAAGAGAAGAGATCCGTGACCCGCGCCTAAACGGGATTACAATCACGGAAGTTAAAGTTGATCGAGAACTCTCCTACGCTGATATTTATGTATCTGCAATTGAAGGATCGTCTCGATCCAAAGAAGTTTTGGAAGGGCTCGAAACTGCCAGCGGCTTTATTCGGAAGGAACTGGCACAGCGCATCACGCTGCGTTCTTTCCCCCGTTTGCGTTTTCATTGGGATAACACTCCCGAACGCGCAGATAGAATAGAACAATTACTCGCCGAAATTCGGGCAGAAGAGAACCAGCAGAAGAAAGACAAATGATCGATAAGCAAATTTCTGAAGCAATTCGCCGATCACAAAGCATCGGTATTACTTCTCATATTCGACCGGATGGAGATGCGATTGGGTCTGTGCTCGCACTTGGGCTGGCGCTGATGAACGCCGGTAAGACGGTTGAAATGGCGCTTCACAACGGCAGCACAAAGACCTTCCACCACCTTCCTGGAATCAGCCTGGTGAAGAAGGCTTTTACCCATGATAATGAACTCTATATCGTGGTAGATTGCAGCGACCTGGAACGCGTAGGTGGTATGCTGCAAGAACACGCCGCCGATATCGTGATTGACCATCACATCACCAATACACTTTTTGGCAAGCTTAACCTCGTCGAAGCGGAATCCGTTGCCACTTGTGCTGTTCTTGCAGAACACATGCCCGCTTGGGGTTTAACGATAGACGAGGAAATTGCTTCCACGCTTTTGTCGGGAATCCTCAGCGACTCAATTGGCTTCCGCACTTCCAACACATCTTCAGCATCGCTGAGAATTGCGGCTGATCTTGTGGACAAAGGGGCGGAAATTTCCACTCTTTACAATAAAGCGCTGCTCAGCCGACCTTATGAAAGCATCAAATATTGGGGGTACGGACTCGCCAGGCTGCAGCAAGCAGGCGGCTTGGTATGGACGACTCTGTCGTTGGAAGACCGAAAAAACTCGGGCTACCACAACGATGACGACGCCGACCTGACCAACATCCTTTCGAGCATTAATCAATATGACATCGCCATGCTTATTGTTGAACAGCACCATTCAAAAGCGAAGGTAAGCTGGCGCGCCCGTCCGGGCATCAACGTGGCGAATCTTGCAGTCTCTCTTGGTGGGGGCGGCCACCCCGCTGCTGCAGGGGCCGAGTTCTCTGGGGATTTAGCGGCTGTGCAAGAACTTGTGTTTACTAAAACCCGCGATTATCTTAAAGCATTACCTGAAGAAAATCCCATTTCTTCATCACTTTTAGACACGGAGCAATAAGATGGAAAATAGCAGAGAATTTGATATCAAGAATACAATTTCAGGCGTTCTGGTTGTGGATAAACCCACTGGAATGACCTCGCACGATGTGGTTCAAGAGGTACGAAAAGGATCGAATATCCGGCGCGCCGGCCATACTGGAACACTTGATCCGCGGGCATCTGGAGTACTTGTGGTGCTTGTCGGCCCGGCAGTTCGCTTGAGTGAATATGTTTCCACATCAGATAAACGCTATCAGGCAGTAATCATGCTTGGTAAATCCACTGATACCTATGATGAAGATGGAAAAACCACCTCCTCTTCACCAGTTAACGTCACCGAAGAACAGTTTGATGAAGAGCTGCAGAAGTTTGTTGGGCAAATCGAACAGGTTCCACCGCCGTATTCAGCCGTGAAGGTGCAAGGGCGCAAAGCCTATGAACTGGCACGTAGAGGCGAAGAGGTCGAATTGGAGCCGCGTACCATCCATGTTTACCACCTTGAAGTCCTTGAATGGGCTCCGCCTGAAGTGGTGATTGATGTCTCCTGTTCCTCTGGAACCTACGTAAGGTCTCTGGTTAATGATCTGGGTACCCGCCTGGGCTGTGGTGCAACACTCACCGGTTTGCGCCGCACAAAAAGCGGGCAATTCACCTTACGCGAAGCAATCCCGCTGCGCAAACTAAATGAAGCCTTTGCAGACGGCACCTGGTATCAATACCTGATTCCGGCAGCAGAAGCACTTTCAGATTGGCCAACAATTGAGTTGACTGATCAAGAAGTTGATGCCCTCAGGCACGGTATTCGTATCCAGGCGGCTGATGCTGACAAAGACAAGGTCTGCGGTGTGAGCGAACAGGGAGAACTGGTTGCTTTGCTTGAGTTGGATAAAGAAAAAATGGAATGGCAGCCGAAAAAAGTTTTCTTTTCGTAAGGTCGGTCGCTTGCCCTAAGATTTGCGCTGCGTTTAAGCTGGAAACGATCAATATTTCATGAACTCTCTCGACCAACTTTCCGAATTATCGATTGCACGTTCTTGGGCTGCGATCGGAGCTTTTGATGGTGTACACATCGGGCATCAGTCATTGTTTGACCGGCTCGTTGCAGGAGCGCACCAGGCAGGCTGCAAGGCTGTAGTAATTACTTTCGAACCACTGCCTGCGCTTTTCTTTAAGCGCATCGTTGGCATGCAGGTATTAACCAGCTGGCACGAACGCGTGGCATTGATCAATAACTTCGCCGTGGATCAGGTGATTGTTCTGGATTTTAACGCCTCGCTTGCAGAGGTTAATGCCCTGCCCTTCATGGAAAAGGTAAAGAAGGCCATTGGTGTGGAACGCTTGATCATGGGCATAGATTCAGCACTCGGTAAGGATCAGGCAAGTTCAACCACAGGTTTAAAAGAAATCGGACGCCAATTGGGGTTTTCTGTTGATGTCATTCCGCCGGTGAGAAACCAGCAAGAAGTGGTTTCATCCAGTAACATTCGAAAACTGCTCAAAAGCGGGAATATCATCCGAGCCAATGAATTTCTTGGCCGTCCATATACTGTAAGCGGCAAGGTTGTTCATGGAGAAAACCGCGGTCATAAACTCGGTATCCCCACAGCCAACCTTTCCATTCCCGATGAAAAAATGCTGCCAGCCAACGGGGTTTATGCGACAAGAGCCCATGTTGACGGAGAAACTTACCTCGCCGTGACCAACATCGGCGTACGACCGACTTTTGAAAACCCCCTACCCGTACCGCGGGTTGAACCTCACCTGCTCGATACCGACAAAATGTTTTATGATCGATTGATCGAACTTGAATTCGTCGCCTACCTGCGCCCTGAAATGCGCTTTCCCGACGCCTCACTTTTGGTCGCTCAAATCCATAAAGATATTGCCACAGCCAGGGAGATTTTGAAAGATGAATCGTAAGCGCAATGTTTATCTGTTAGATCCTCAACTGCTGCCGCCAGAAACCATCGCAGTAACCTTCGCAAAAACCTCGCGTTCTCCTGAATCCTTCAACGAGATCGCGGCTGAATTAACTGCCACATCAAGCGCTGAGTTCAATGAAAAGTGGGTTGTCGGGTACGGTCATTCTTCAGTGGCTGAGCATGCGGTGCTTCACCTCGCATTCGAAAATGTGTCGCGCCTGGCAATCGAAAACATCGAGTCCAACCGCCTGGCATCTTACACAGAAAAATCCACGCGTTACCAGACCTGGTCAGATGACGCGTTTTATATCCCCGAAGAATTAAACCAGCACCCTCTGCGTGCAGTGTACACTGATGCGTGTTCAGCGCTCTTCTCCGCCTATAAGGTCTGCCTGGATGAAGTAAGCAGCCACCTGAAAAGCAGCGGACAAAAACAGGAAAACGAAACAGATAGTCAGCTGAACCGGCGCCTGCGCACGCAGGCGATTGACGCTTGCCGTTATTTGCTGCCGGCTGCAGCGCTTGCTAATGTGGGTATGACGGTTAATGCCCGGGCGTTGGAGCACGCCATCGGGAAACTACTTTCGAGCCCGCTGATGGAAGCCAAGCAAATTGGCGAAGATATGAAACAAGCCGCCATGGCTTCAGTTCCAACATTATTAAAGTACGCCAACCGATCATCTTATTTGGTGGATGTGAAGGACGAGTTTTCTGCCCTAAAGGTGGCCTCTCAGGCTGAAATATCAGATTGGTGCCAGTTAATTGATTATGATGAAGCTGGCTTACAGCGCCTTCTTGCAGCAGCCCTTTACCGCGAACAGGGCATCAGCTTTGCACAGGCGCAGCAATGGGTCACCAACCTTGCCCCAGCAGAGAGGCAGTCGCTGCTGCAGCGCCTCTTGTGCACACCCAGCCCACATACCACCCCGGCTCGTGAATTGGAGTACGCATCATTCACCTTTGATCTGACCCTAGACCAAGGCGCGTATTTTGAGCTCAAACGGCACCGCATGATGAGCCAAACGCCGCAAATCCTCACTACCCAGTTGGGGTACGCAGTTCCCCGCATCATCGCCGAGGCAGGAGCCCTGCCCACTTACCAGGCTGCCATGCAAACAGCCTGTGAAGCCCATCGCCAGATCGCAAGCGTAAACCGCGAAATTGCCGCCTACGTGGTACCCAATGGATTTAACCGCCGTGTATTGCTCAACATGAACTTGCGCAGCCTTGTGCATTTCATTCGCCTGCGCAGCGCACCAAATGCCCATTTCGCCATACGCCGCGCCGCCCAACGTATGGCTGAACTGGTGAGTGCCAGCTTGCCGGAGCTTGCAGCATACCTTGGAAGAAATGAAAATGAAACCTCCAGGTCGATCGAATCCAATGATTTTTATGATGTTTGCATTCTGTGCAAAGGAGAACGGAGATGATCTCAGAAGTTCAAATTATCACTCGTCTGGCGATTGCAGCCGTGTTGGGTATGATCGTTGGCTATGAACGAGAGCGTCACACCCAGCCTGCGGGTTTTCGCACCCACGCCATTCTTGCAGTAGGTTCTTGTCTCGCGATGACCGTTTCAATCAATATGGCCATCCAGTATTATCCGCATGCCCCCAATGGCGACCCTGCCCGGCTCGCGGCTCAGGTGATTTCGGGAATCGGCTTTTTGGGCGCAGGTGCTATCTTACGTTATGGTACCAACGTAAAAGGCCTAACCACTGCTACTTCGCTTTGGACAATGGCAATTGTTGGCTTGGCAGTTGGCGCGGGTCATTTTTACTCGGCTATTGCAACAGTCATCGCCATGCTCTTTGTCCTCAGTCTTTTAAACGTGTTAGAAAAGAAATTCATCCGCGGCTACACCGTAATTAACATTGTGGTCACAGCGCGTGATAACCAGTTGTTGGTCGAGCGCATGCTCGAAATCTTTGAAGAGTTAAAGAAAAAAGTAATTGACCTTGAGATTGAAGCCAACCCGGCTGAACACGAGCTAACGGTGAGTGTTACGGTAAAAACATTGGAAAGCGAGCCGTTAAGTGTTTTACGTCAGGCAATTGAAACTGTTCCCGGGGTTGTGTACTATAAATTAAACTAAACTGTTCAATTCTGAATATCAAATTTCGCATTAAATAATCCATTACCAATCCGGCAGCCCGCGATAACCACTGCCGGATTTTATACGCCAATTAATACTTGACGTCACTTCCTCATTAACCGCTTTATTAACATTTAAATGCGTCAAAATCAGCCGATTTCGGCTATCATAATAAAGAGTGATGCGATGGATAAGCCCTTGATCTACCTCCCTTCAGAGGGCAAGAGTAAAGAATTGCCTTTCAATCGTTTTCTCCCACAGGTTTCTGCGGGGATGATTTCAGGCTGGCTGGGCATAAACAAAAAGCCGATGGACACAATCCTTGACCCGCTCGGCGCCTCGCCCAACGCTGTGCTCGAAATGGCAAACGCTGGTTACCGCGTATTGGTGGCATGCAACAACCCTGTACTGGCTTTTGAGCTACAAATGCTGGCAAAGGCGATCCCAGCTTCTGATCTCGTTTCTGCGATTCGCGAGCTGGGAGATCTTAAGCGAGGCAATGAACGGCTGGAAGCAACGATTCGCAATTTATACCTCACCCGTTGCCCCGGTTGCCAGGCTGAAATTATGGCGACTGGCTATCTCTGGAACCGTGATGAGCGTTATCCGCATTCGCGCAGAATTACCTGCCCGCATTGCGCCTCAAGTGGAGATTATCCAATCTCTACTGATGACATTCAAATCCTGCAGCAGCTCTACCGCAGTGAACAAATGCACCGTTCACGGGCAATTGCCAGGGTAATGGAAGGCAACGTAGACGACCGGAGTTTTGTAGAACAAGCCGTCAGCATCTATCCGATACGTGCATTGGTCGTTCTTATGACACTGATCAATAAGCTCGCCGGCCTAAACCTGCCCCAATCACGGCGAGAATTGTTGGAAGCGGTAATCTTGTCCTTGCTTGATGAGGGTAATTCGCTTTGGCCATGGCCAGAGCAGAAAGAACAACCACGCCAGTTGAAGGTGCCGCAGCAATTCCTTGAAAAGAACCTCCTGATGGCGTTCGACAGCGCCATTAAGAGTTGGTCGGTGCAGAGAAACTCGCTGCCGTTCTCAGTTTGGCCTGAAATGCCCGACAATGCGGGGATCTGCCTCTACCCGGGGCGAATGCGCGACCTCAACCAAGAGGCACCCGGGCTGCAAATTGACGCTATCGTATGCGCTGCTCCCCGCCCCAGCCAGGCATTCTGGACTTTGTGCAGTCTTTGGGCTTCATGGATTTGGGGGCATGAAAAAGCCAGCCGGTTCAGTCAGGTTCTTGAGCGGCGCCGTTTTGATTGGCACTGGCACACTACAGCCCTGCATGCCGCCTTTTTACCGGCAGCAAGTCTCACTGTGAAAAGCATCCCTGCATTCATTCTGATTCCTGATCCTGCGGCGGGGTTTGTCAGCGCGGTAGTTGAAAGCGATGCCATTGCCGGTTACGAATTTTCGGGCTGCGCCATGCGCAGCAGCAGCGAGCCAATACAACTGGCGTGGAAAACCAACGTACAAGGGAGCGAATACAAACCCGTCAATGTCAAGCAGGTGGTCCGCAGCGCCATGCGTGATTTGCTTAACCAAAAAGGCGAACCGGTAGAATACATCAAACTCCACACCGCCGCTCTCTGCGCCCTGGCAGATAATAACGCGTTTCCACCAACCATTCAACAATTTACCAACGAAAAAGCTTCTGAGATTCAAGCTATCCTCAATTCAATCCTTGTTGATTCAACCTTTTTGGTTCGCCTTGATGCCACCGCCCAGGAAAATGAAAGTGGATTCTGGTGGCTGGCAAATACAGAAAACGCTCATCAGCCGCTGGCAGATCGCCTGGAAGTTGAGATCTTGAAATGGCTGCAGCAAGATGGGCAGGTTTCAGCGACAGAACTGCTTCAACGCACGCTGCAAAAGTTCCCCGGTTTCCTTTCCCCTGAAGATGAGTTGATTTCCCATTGTGCCGAGTCGTATGCTGTACTTGAGCCGGAAACACAAACATGGAAGATCAAATCTGGTGAGCAGCAAGCAATCAGACAGGCCAGCTCAACTGAAGCCGCAAGACAATTAAGCAGAATCTCTTCTGCGCTGCGGTTGCACCAGGCAGGAGACAACCCAATTGAATGGTTTGCTGACCAGCATACAGAGCAGCCAGTATATCGTTTTTACATCTTGCTTAATGCACTCATCCCTGCAGAAGCGTGGTCAACACTGAACAATAATTGCCAAACTATTTTTTTATTGCCCGGCAGTCGGGCCGGACTGATGAAGTATAAGATCGCACGCGACCCTGCCCTGCGTGAGCGATTGAAAAATAACACCCGCTTTCTAAAATTTCGGGCGCTGCAAAGTATTGCGCTTAGAACAGATCTTTCACTGGATATTTTTGAGGTACTGCTGGAAACCGACCCCCTCAGCATGGAAGAACCCGCACAGCTTTCAATGTTTCGCTAAAACAAGCGCAATGGTCTAACGCACTTGTCTGAAGTTGATGATCACCAGGTTTTTATCACAAGCTGAGTAAGTACTAAAAGTGACGCGATTTGAAATCGGCTGCATTGCGGCATCGAACAATTGCACTGCCAGCAAAGCGTTGGAATTCAGCGGTTTTTCACCTAATACAAACTCGTAACCTGATTCTCCGTACCAGGCGGCAGCGCTGCCAGTGGGGATGTTCACCTCTACCGTGCTGCCATCATAAATGCCGGTTACTCGAACCACCACACCAATAACTGCTCTGCCTTGCAAATCTACCACTCTGCCAGCCAACCCCTGCCAGTTGCAGCCATCACCGGGGTGAAATATCGTGTTGGCCATGGCTGCCGGGCTGCCTTCTATCGCGTACGGCCGGTTTGGGTCGTCTGGAAAATCAATAATCACCTGTTGTGTTGGCGTGGGTGCCATGGTCTTTGTTGGCAGCGGAGTGCTATTTAGAGCCACGACTAACGGAGTTTCAATACGGGGTGCAGTGGGGGTTGAAGTTGGCGGAAGTTTAAGCGGCAAAGTAGTTTGCGTTAAAGCACCAGCCAGAGCGGGCAATGTTGGCGGTGGAAAAGGATTGATCGACACATATGGATTTGAAAAAAGAATGAGAAAGAATCCAACTAATGCCAAAATCGCAACAATCACCATACCAGTAAGAAAATTCCAGGCTACATCACGCCGGCGCTGTCTGGCGCGTTTTTTCAACCTGCCTGCTATTTCATCATGGTCTGGGTAACGCATTGATTTTGATCTTCCTTGGAATCAGGGCTGCGAAACTATGGTACCAAAATTTCGATTGTACTTTTTGCGCGGGCAGCTTCGATCCAATCATCCAGCGCAAGCTGCTGCAGCATAAGCCGCGCTTCAGTTGAAAGTGGCTGGTTCTGATTTCTGTCAATGATATTCAGAATGTGATAACCCAGGCTGCTTTTAATAACCCCGCTGGTTTCGCCAACCTGCAGCGCAAACGCAGCTTCTTCAACTTCGGGCTGGGTGAGCATCCCCCGCGGGAACCAGCCGAGATCGCCGCCCAGGGTTCGATCTTGTTGGAATGCCAGCGTGGTAAACTCCACGCCATTGTTCAGTTGGCTGAGAGCTTCATTTGCGTTGGCTTCATGCTTAAAGAAAAGCTGCCTGGCATGGGTTTGTTCAGCGGTTTGAGAAACTGCATTGACGATTGCATCACGCTGCCAGGCTGCAGCAATTTGTCGCTTCAGGGCCACCCTGAATGATTCATCTGTGTAGAAATTGTCACTCTGCCATTGTGTCAACGCATCCTGGCTGCCCAAATCTGCAACCATTTTATCAATGCGCGCCTGAACTTCTTGGTCGCTCGCAGTAAAGCCGGCTTCTGCTGCTCCTTGTATCAGCAACAGTTCTTCTATGTAATTATTGATTACGAGATCTTTTTGCTCTTGCGATGACATTTCTTTACCAAGCTCAGTTAATGCAGCCTGCAGCCTCAATAAATCAGCCTCAAACTCTTCAATGAGCACGCCATCATTATTCACTCGCACAGCCAACGGCAGGCTCGTGGGGGTAAACGTAGCTTCAACAACAGGCTCACCCTCTTGAGTTGCCGAGGGCAAGGTGGGGGTTTGCGAAGCATTTTTGGTACAGCCAACCAGGAGTATTGGGATGAGCACCAGTGTGAGCAGCCAACTTTTCTTCATCGGGTAGATTATACACGATAACCACAATCAATAAAAAACTGACAGACCTTGCGGTCTGTCAGTGATTTGTTCTCGAGGGACTTAATAATCCATCGGGGGCGCCATCGGCGCGGGAGGATTCTTTTCAGGCAGGTCGGTGATCAGAGCCTCAGTGGTAAGAATCATCGCTGCGATCGAAGCTGCATTCTCAAGTGCTCCGCGGGTCACCTTGGCAGGATCTCCCAAGCCACCTTTGAGCATGTCGATGTATTCTGCTCGGATGACATCAAAACCAATTTTGTCATTCTTCTTGGCTTTTTGTTCTGAGCGAACCTTCTCCAACACAACCGCTCCGTCAAGTCCGGCGTTTTCAACGATCTTGCGCATGGGCATTTCGAGCGCTTTGTGAACGATTTTTACGCCAATCTGTTCGTCTTCGCTGTCGAGTTTGAGACCATCTAAAACCGACATGGCATTGATTAATGCAACACCACCACCCGGCACAATTCCTTCTTCCACAGCAGCGCGAGTCGCTGAAAGTGCGTCTTCAACACGATGTTTCTTCTCTTTGAGTTCGGTCTCGGTTGCTGCGCCAACGCGGATGATTGCAACCCCACCGATCAACTTGGCAAGGCGTTCCTGCAGTTTTTCGCGGTCATAATCACTGGTGGTTTTGTCAATTTCAATTCGAATCTGCTCGATGCGGCCTTTAATTTGAGCTTCTTCACCTTTGCCGCCGATGACGGTGGTGTTGTCTTTGTCAGCAACCACCTTTTCGGCACGGCCCAGGTCAGGCAGCACAACAGTTTCAAGCTTGCGGCCGGTCTCTTCGGAGATTACTGTCGCACCGGTGAGGGTGGCAATATCCTGCAGCATAGCCTTGCGGCGATCGCCAAAACCAGGCGCTTTGACTGCCAGAACATTCAGCATGCCGCGTAGTTTGTTCACCACGAGCAGTGCCAGCGCTTCGCTGTCAACATCTTCAGCGATGATGACCAGGTCGCGTTTACCGGTTTGAACCAGTTTTTCAAGAATCGCAACCAGATCCTGGGCGGCTGAAATTTTCTTGTCGTAAATGAGGATGTATGGTTCAGGAATGACTGATTCCATATGATCTGAATCAGTGATGAAATACGGTGAGATATACCCGCGATCGAACTGCATACCTTCAACGAATTCCTGTTCAAATTCCAGGCCTTTTGATTCTTCAACAGTGATGACACCATCTTTACCGACTTTATCCATAACATCAGCAATCAACTCGCCGATGGAAGAATCTTGGGCGGATGTGGTGGCAACGTTGGCGATGTCTTCGCGAGTGCTGATGGCGATCGCATGGCTCTTAATTTCTTCAGATACCATCTTTGAAGCAACTTCGATGCCACGTTTAAGCAGCATGGGGTTGCCGCCTGCTGCCAGAGTTTTCAATCCTTCATTTACAATGGTTTGAGCCAACAGAGTTGAGGTGGTAGTGCCGTCGCCGGCGATATCATTGGTTTTGGTCGCGGCTTCTTTAATGAGCTGTGCGCCCATATTCTCAAATGGGTCTTCAAGTTCAATTTCTTTCGCCACAGTAACACCATCATGAGTGATGGTAGGGGCGCCAAATTTGCGGTCAATTGCAACATTGCGGCCTTTGGGGCCAAGTGTGGTGACTACTGCGTTTGATACTGTGTCAATGCCGGTCTTTAGTTTTCGGCGGGCTTCTTCAGCAAAGATGAGTTGTTTTGCTGCCATAAGAGCGTTCTCCTTTTTCGTTTTTAATTGGGTTTATTTGGTAGTTACGATAGCGAGCAGGTCGCTCTCGCGCAGGATCAACAGTTTCTTGTTATCAACTTTGATCTCAGTTCCGCCGTATTTTTGGAACAAAACGGTATCGCCGACTTTGACATCCAGGGGCATTTTATCGCCATCTTCATCGCGATCGCCAGGCCCGACAGCCAGAACAGTACCTTTTTGTGGTTTTTCTTTGGCGGTGTCTGGTAGAACAATTCCGCCGGCAGTAATTTCATTCTCTTCCAGGGGTTCTACAACGACACGGCTTCCTAACGGTTTCAAATTGATTGACATACTTACCTCCTGTGTAGGATTTTATTATTGATGTGTCTTAGCACTCTCTTGTGTTGAGTGCTAATAACGATAAAATAATAACCGCTCTTGTTTTTCAAGTCAAGAGGTAGTTACTGTTTCATATAAATTTCTGATATTCAGGATTTATTGATAGCCATAAAAACCGCAGATGGCTTTACCTTCATTGACAATGCCCATAATGGTTTCATCGTTGCCAAACAAAACCGTGATTTCACTGAAAACACGCATTGCTTCATCACAATAACCATTGTTCGGTTGATGCAAACCAGCCAGCACAGAGCCATATATATAGAAGAAAATTACGGTGTTATTCGTCATTTCAAGCTTGATGATGGGAATGTTAGGAATATTTTCAGGATCACATTCAGCACCACCATTGCGTACCAGGCAGGATTCTTCAGCCGTGCAGCCGCGTACCGCGCAGCGAAGTGGAAGGATGGAGCCCTCGTAGTTACGCGCCTTGTAATACACCACGCCTAACTGGCCATAAGCAGTCGGGTCATCTGGTGAGAACTCAACCGCGCGCAGCATGTTACGCGCCGCAGCGAAAAACTCGCCTTGCTGAACATAGGTATTGGCAATCGAAATCAATGGGATGGGGTCATTGATACCCAACTGGTCGTTGATTGCCACCGCTTTGGCAAACGCCTCGAGCGCAAGATCAAAGTAATAATTTCGCTCAGAAGGCACTTCAGCCATATTGGCAAGCTGCCGGTAGTTGGCCCCCAGCGAAAGATAGAGGAAGTTCAGGTTTGGTGTAATCTCAATTGCTTTTTTGTATTCTTCAAGCGCTTGTTGATAGTTTCCGAAAGATTCCTGCACATTTCCATTTACACGGTGCACATCCATCAAACTGGAATCCCTCTCCAATGCTTGAGAGATAAACTGTTGTGCTTGAGTCCATTTTTGTTGATCAGTTAAGAGTTCGGCGTAATAGGCGAGTGCGAGTGCGTTTGAATTATCAAGCTGAAGCGCTTCTACAGCCGCCTGCTCGCCTTTAATCAGGTATTCCTGATATTTATCTCCAGCCGACCCTGAAGCGGCAAACCAATCAAGCGCAAACGCTTTGACTGCTAAAAGACGGCTGCTCTGCGGGTTAAGTTCCAGCCCTTCTTCAATGGTCGCCAAAGCTTCTTCAAAACGGACGCGTTTTTCTGCATCTACTGTAATCTGTGAGGTGGAATACACCTGGATACGCGCCAGCTCGGCTCTTAAATCAGCGTCGTTCGGGCTGATCGCAATCGCATTCCGATAGGCTTCGATGGCTTTTTCGAGGTTGCCCGCTTGAAAATGAGTTTCTCCTTCAAGCGCATAAGAATTGAAACTGCGCGTGGGAGTGGGAGTTACATTTGAAATAGGCGCTATCTGACCGACAGAGACTCCCCTGATGACAAATAGACCTGCCAGAATCATCACGAAAAGCAGGAAAATCCGAATCGGATTAGATTTCTTTTTCGAAGAACCAAAAATATTGCGCTTACCGCTGTAATCAATCATTGGAAAAAACCGCCAGTTTCACAATCCTTATGGAGTCGGCGTAGACACTGCGCCTGGCGTTACAGTGCCTGAATTAACCGCCGGTGTAATATCTGCATTACCCTCACTCGCCAGCCGTTGACAAATAGTCACCATTTCTTGAGCGTTGAACACAGCAATTTCATCATTGCGCAAACTGGTTTGAATTGCCTGTGAAAGCTGCAGCGCTTCGGCGCATTGACCTACTCTGGCGAGTGCCAGACCAAATGTGTAATAAAATTGCCCAATACGTCCATAATCCAACGGCAAACCTTCCACCGTCAAACCCTCGGTTGAAATTCCACCGCGAACAGCAATCCGCAGCATATCAATTGCATCCAGGTATTGCGCCGCGCTATTAAAGATCAAACCCAGGTTGCCGTAAAGCATGGCATTCTGCGGTTGGTCGACAATTGCGGCTTCAGCATATTGAATCGCTTTTTGATAGTCGCCGTGCATGGCGTATGTACGTGCAATCAGGGTTTCAGGCGTAGGATCGCGCGGGTTCAATGCGTTTGCCCGACCAAAAGCCGTAATCGCAGAGTCATATTCCTGTGTATTGAAGAGATTGCGGCCCAAAGCCAGGTATAAGTCGGCGATATTGGGATTGATCGCAATTGCTGCTTCAAATTCGGCGACCGCTTCGGCGAAATTTGAGGTGTATTCGAGTACTGCGCCGCGCGCGCGATGCGTTGCCAATGAGTTCGGAGCAAGTTCCTCCGCTCGACGTGAAGCCTGAATAGCGGTGTCAAGGGTGTTCAGGTCGCCCTGCCCTGCCTGCATCATGAAGGTAAGAATCTCTGCCAGGTAAGCGTGCGCTTCGGCATTTTCGGGTTCTTGCTCAATTGTTTCCTGAAGGGCGCCAACCCCGCGGATATAATCGCCTGAAAGACCAATTGCCCAGCCTCGCAGCGCCATTGCCTGTTCATTGGCAGGGTTCAGCAGCAATGCATTTTCAGCATCAACGATGGCTTCTTCATAATTGCCTGTGAAAATATTAAGCCTGGCAAGCGTGGTAAAGTTGTCGGGGTTGTGCGGATCGGCAGAGACCGCTTGTTTGAAAGCGGTTATCGCCAGGGTGTATTTCCCTTCAGCTTCCAGAGCTTTGGCTTCTGCAACAATGGATTCTGGTGCCCGCGTAGCGGTAGGAGTTGGCTGGAAGAAAAGCGGAATCGTTGGCACGATCATTCTATCCAAATAAATGACGGCACCAATCAATACCAGCAGGATAATCACCCGAAATGGGTTTGACCTGCGGCTCTTCTTTTGCATACTCCATTTGCTGCCTTTTATATACATCTTAAAAATATCTTACCAACTGTAATCTCAACCGTCAAGGTGAGGTAATTTCAATGGAAAACGCTTGAGAGGAAGATTCCTCGTTTCTATCTATGATCATCAGCCGTCTTCCTATTCCCAGAAATTGTCTTTGTCGATTAAATTCGGCGCGGGCGGATAATTTACCACACGCATACTTTAATTATCAAGCAAATAACGATACTACAGCAGGTAAATCCTCCTCAGTTATTTCATCAGAATTCGCATTAAAACTCACGCTTCATCCCTGTTTTGCCACAGTGTTGCCCGTTTTAATACACAATTCTTGCCGACCATGAGCGGCTTGCTTAT
>WPCI01090538.1_pt1 | contig 32661 bp, 31 predicted proteins | sample 5399871 | NCBI WGS metagenome assembly WPCI01 (sample SAMN12869469, study PRJNA574797) | sludge metagenome | isolation source: wastewater treatment of pH7 | place: China:Beijing | collected 2019-05-20 | reverse complement strand
CTCGCTGTGGTGACCGTGAAATCCGCGTTTGCTACGTTGTCATCGTCGGCTTTGCCACCAGCAAAGCCTCCTCTTCCGCCTTGCAACCACGAATTTCCCGGGCATCCTCGCCCGAGCACAGATTTAGGAGACACACCCTAGCTGTTTAGTAGCATATGCAGGCGCTCGCGGAACTCTCTTGAGAGCACGCCGTAGCGTTCCGTCACCCTGGCGACAAATCCTATGCAAGCGCTTGGCGGGACTTTCTTTCATTCGAGTTCGCTGCAGGGTGGCCGCGCCACGCCGCCACCCTGGTGACAGAACCTATGTAGGCGCTTGGTGGGGCTCTCCACTCAAGAGATCATGGCCCGAGCAACCGAAGCGACGTATGCAGACGCTCGCGGAGCTCTCTTGAGAGCGTGCCGTAGAAGACTAGTACGGCAAGGCTATGCAAACGCTCGGCGGGACTCTCTTTCATTCAAGTTCGCTGCAGAGTGGCTACACCACGTAGTCGCCCTGGCGACAAAGCCTATGTACGTTCTCGCAAGACTCTCTTTCGTTCGAGTTCGCTACAAAGTGGCCGCACCACGCCGTCGCCTCGGCTAGTGCGCTACAGAGTGGCCCAGGGTGGGCCCGTTTTGTCCTTGTATCACCTATAGATCGGGCCACTTCGTAGCGCATAGCAAAAGCAGACTTGGGAACCTGGCCACTTCGCAGCGAATTGCGTTACCGCTGTTGTCATTGAGGTCAAAGGTGAATCACCCCTAACCAGATGTTCTGTTTCACCTGGGTTACCGAGGGCCGAAGGTTCCCAGGCAATCGACTTGATGAGGCCGATTTGTTCCACCTGGGTTTCCGAGGGTCGGAGGTTCCCAGGCAGGCGATCGACTTGATGAGGCCGATTTGTTCCACCTGGGTTCCTGAAGGTTGGAGAGATAGATCTGGTTACTCTGCTGCGCGGTCCTTGTACTCTTCGATCCCTGGCATTGGAGGCATTACCGCACCGAACGGTCCGGCGTAGTTGGCTACCAAGCGCGTTGGCCATGCGAGGTCGTCTAGGCGTCCCGCAATCGAACCCTCAATCTCCTCGGGGTGTCCAGCTACGATCTTCGCTGCGAACTTCGGATCGATTAGCGCCTCGCGGCCGATCGCCACGATGTCTCCGTGGTTCAGCGCATCTTCAGCAGCTTCCTGGCTGAACACACCGGAAACGATGATCACCGGGACACGGCCGTCTGCCACTTCCATGGTGATCTGGCCGAATGACTTGTCAGAACCCTCGGGTGCTTCGTGGTAATCCTTGAAGATGGAGACGTGAACGTAGTCGGCGCCTCCCTCAATAACCTTGTCCACGAGGACCTTGGATTCGTCGATCGCGTATCCGATTGTCTCGCCGTGTACCTCCTCAGGGCAGAACCGGTAGCCGACGATGAACGGACGTCCTGCCGTGGCCGCGACGCGCTTCACTTCGGCTAGCACTGCTAGTGGGAACGCCATCCTTCCTTCTAGGTTCCTGCCCCACTTGTCTTCACGGTGGTTAGAGAAACTAGAGAAGAACTGCTGCAGTAGGTAGTGGTTTGCGCCGTGGACCTCGACTCCGTCAAAACCTGCCTCGATTGCTCGGCGCGTTGCTTCGCCGAATGCTTTGATAACGCTGTCTATTTCCTCTTCACTCATGCCTCTAACAGAATGGTTGAGCCAGGGGAACTCCTGAGTGCTTGGGCCCTGTGCGTATCCGAACTCTGCAGCTCCGGCGTTGGCCTCACGGCCGGCGTGGTGAAGTTGGACGATTGCGCGGTTGCCCTTGGCTTTGGCTGCCGCCGCGATCTTCTTCATTCCCTCGATATCGGAGTCATCAGAGATGCTCAGCTGCCCAAGTTCTCCGTGTCCCTGTCGAGTCACAAACGAAGCGCCGACGATGATTAGTCCGGCAACCTCGTCACGAACCCGGAAATACTCGATGTCCTCGTCACTTACGTGTCCTGACTCCGGATCAGATCCGAACACGAGCATTGGTGCCATGGCGATTCTGTCAGGGATGGTAACTCCCGACTTGAACTCAACTGAGTCGAGAAGCTTCTTTTCGGTCATGTCTCTTTCTCCTTGAATGTAGTTCTAAGCGTGGCTCGCTCATGGGAAGTAGGCAGAAGCGTGGGTTGGTCCGTGAGCCGTCTTGACGGACATACTGCCTGGTGAGCGAGCATTGTGATGCTTATTTCAACGCTATTGGAGAAACAGTCAAAAAGCTGGGGACAATTGTCCTGTCTTCCCGAAGACAGGAGCCCGTCTGGTCCGAATGCGCTACAAAGTGGCCAGTTCTAGGGCCGACACGCCGACGGATTCCGTTCGATCGTGGCCACTATGTAGCGGATCTACGGTCGAAGGCGGGATGAGCCCAGATGACTATCGGATCGGACGCCTGCAGGAATAGCAGACGGCCGCCTTCTCTTTGAACCCTGTGATCGATCAGGACTTCCCGCCCGCAGGAACAGCAGGCATAAGCTTGCCGCTCTTTGCAAGATTGGGGTCGGTGCAAGAGGAAAGGTCAAAGCAACAAGGGCGTCTCTTGCCGTTTCGAAGCTTATCGATCGTCACGTGAACTCTCTTGGCCCTGGTATCAGGGTTCTTCGTGGCAAGTACCCAGCGCACCCACTCCCACCTGGCCATCGGGGTGATGTCCTCCCACGTCTCTCTGAGGTCCGGTGCATCTGAGAGAGCCGCTGCGAGATCATCTGGAATATCTGGTTCGGGCCAGTCCTTCGTTGTCGTCAACTGGATCGAGACGAGGGTGCCTTCTTCGGCCTCGTCGGCACCGGGAAACTTATCGAGTGGGAGCCAATGACCTCTTAGCCCGTCGGGTTCGATCACTGTTGCTAGTGGACCATCTGACGACTCACCAGTGCTCACGGTGACCTCGGCAGCAACCTGACCGCGTGAGGGCAACTCGGCGCTCGCATCGGCAGGAAAACGAACGATGACTCGTCCGTTGAGCTCCTCGGTCGGCGCATCAAAGGCAATGGTTACAGGGGGTCTAGGCATCTTCTCTCCCTCGTCGTAATGGGCAAAAGCGTACTCGCCGTAGCGACTCCTCGTCCGGTTGCGAACTCGGATACGTGCCCGTGGTCGCTTGGGAGTCCTCGCTATGGAGCGAAAAAGAACACAGGAGTATAGTGATGTATATCCCATTTAACGTAGCTGTCTTTGCCGACCCGTGGAAAGAAGGAACTCAAAATGACTGACAACCAGAGACTCTCCCGCTTCGAAACGGGGTCCGGCTTCATTGCTGCTCTGGATCAAAGTGGTGGGAGCACTCCTCGTGCGCTTCGACAGTATGGAATCGATGAGTCGCAGTATTCGAATGATGAGGAAATGTTTGGCCTGATTCACGAGGCGCGAACTCGAATCATCACCAGTCCCGTGTTCACCAGCGACAGGATCCTTGGGGCGATTCTGTTCGAGGGGACCCTTGAACGAGACATCGACGGCCGCCCCGTTGTTGACTATCTGTGGAACGAGAAAGGTATTCTCCCGTTTCTGAAGATTGACCGTGGTTTGGAGGCGGAAGAGGACGGCGTTCAGCTGATGAAGCCTATTCCTGGACTTGAGGAGACCTTGGAGAGGGCTGCTAAACAGGGCGTGTTCGGCACTAAGGAACGTTCCGTTATCCACAGCGCCAACCCTGAAGGCATCAAGAAGATCGTCAAGCAGCAGTTCGAATTAGCCGAGAAGGTGCTCGACGCTGGCCTGGTTCCGATCGTCGAACCTGAGGTCGACATCAAATCGGCTGATCAAGCGGAGTCAGATGTCTTACTCAAGAACGATTTGCTTGAGGCGCTAGGCAAGCTTGGCGACAGGAAGGTGGCGTTGAAGCTTAGCCCTCCGGTTAAGGACGGCTTCTATGCGGACCTGACCGCACATCCGAACGTAGCGAGAGTCGTAGCGCTCTCCGGCGGGTACAGAAGGGACGAAGCCAATGAGTTATTGGCTCGGAACCCTGGCCTGATCGCCAGCTTCAGTCGTGCGTTGCTTGAAGGTCTGACGGCTCAGCAAAATGATGAGGAGTTCAACAAGACGCTGGACGCCTCGATCGAGTCGATCTACCAGGCATCAATGAAGGACGCCTAGTAGTAAGTTCGCGACCTGTTGGCCACTGATTCCCTTCGAACGCTCGCCAGCTTGGGACGTGGCAGGAGCAGTTCTCTTGCCTGAATTGCACCCCCAAGCTGGCACGGTCTGTGAAGTACAACGACGGGCGTTCGACCGCGGAACGTGCCCGGGGTAGTTTCCTCGTGCGAAATGGGCTGGCAATCCGGGACGGTTCCGGCCCTGCCCTATGTGCGCGTCGACTGCTAGGTTTGCTATGTGGGTTCGCCCGGCCGAACTCAACTGTTCATAGTGAGGTAGTTGTATGTCCGTTTCCGATCTGTCTGCCAGTACGCAGAACTACCTGAAGGCTGTTTGGAGCCTTTCGGAATGGTCTGAATCTCCGGTCACTACAAAGCTCATCTCCGAAAAAACCGGATTGAAGCTGTCGAGCGTCTCGGATGGGGTGCGCAAACTAGCCGAGCAGGGATTGCTGGAGCACACCCCGTACGGTTCCGTGACACTATCTGATCACGGACGCGCCTACGCGGTGACCATGGTGCGCCGCCATCGCCTGATCGAGTCATTCTTGGTTACGGTGCTGGGGTACTCCTGGGATCAGGTACACGACGAGGCGGAGGTGTTAGAGCACGCCGTCTCAGACTTCATGATTGATCAGATCGATCGAGTCCTCAACTATCCGGCGCGCGACCCGCACGGTGATCCCATTCCTGCCGCCGACGGAACGCTTCTGCTTCTAGACGCCACGCCACTCTCGCTGACGGATGCAGGAAAGGGCGTGGTCGTCGAACGCATTTCGGACGAAGATCCCGCATTGCTCCAGTTCTTTGACTCTCAGGGGATCAGGGTTGGCTCACGACTTGAGGTCCTGGAAGGTCCACCATTCTCGGAGTCCATCCAGGTTTTGTACGAGGGGAGAGCCGAGCCCGTGGTTCTGGGAAACCGGGCAATGTCGGCCCTGTTTGTCTCCGCACTCCACGGATAGTCTGCCGACCCGCTTACTAAGGTGCCGTACGAGGTTTGTATTCGTGCAACGCGGATAGTCACGGCAAATCAATGTCCCATTGGAGAGTTGCATTGCTGGGCAATCGCGTCGGGCGGCCTCGTAGCGCTTGCACTAAAAGCGCCACAAGAAGCCATCAATGGATTCTCGAGTCACAACCAGCGCCAGCCACCTAACCAGTATCAACGTGGATACTTCTGGGGCATAATCCCATCCTCTCAAATACAGATGATGGGTACTGGGTTTGGTTCATTTGGTTTGTGAGAGTTCAGGATGCCAGGGCGATTCAAATCTCGACTAATCAACTATTGGACACAACGGCTCTGATTCCCCTTCCTCGATACCAGGAAGTGTCGATAAAACTGAGAGTCAATTGGGAAAACGCGGCAGAGGCTCGTCATAGCGACCTTTGGTTGCATTGGTAGCGTCTAGTCAGCGAGCGGGCAGGGAAATTCCAAAGAGATCCTACTGGTTTTGATGACGAGTCGCTGCCAATGTAACCAAAGGTCGCTATGCCAACCTGGCGGGGGTCGGGTGGCACTGAACGCTCTGACTTTCCACTTTGACTTGACACATTGGAAAGTCGAGAAGCGCTCGGCGCAATTCTACTAAAGTCTAGGAAGCCGTTATGGAAGCCAAGGATGCGTTCGATGCACTTGAGCAGATCTCGGACACAAAACTAAGGGTCTCTGAACGCTCGAATGCGCCGAAGGGCTACTACACTGCACTCGGCCTTGGAATTGCCGGGAGTGTGGCGGTAGTCGGGCTACCTCTTCCTTGGAACCTTGTTCCCCTCGTAATAGCCATTGGAATCTACGTTGTGACGATCAACTGGTACATACGAACAGTTGGCATGTGGACGTGGGGAGACGTGAGAGGTGTGCAGCCATGGGCGTTTTGGGCGCTTGCTACGGTAGTGGCCGTCGCGCTTACGGTTGTTGTGGTCTTCTCTATCCAAGCTTCTGAGTCGGGCGATTACGGCACCTCGTACGTTGTCACAGCGACTTGCGCGGTGGTTGCTTTCTTGGCGGTCAGCGTACTTGGTCCTATTTGGGAAAGGGCATTCGTTCGTCAGGTGCGTGGAAAGTGATGGCAAAGGCAGAAGGCGTCTTTGCCCCGATCATCCACGCCCCGCACAGGCTTCGGATCTGTGCCGCCCTAGACTCGGTTGAGCAGGTTGAGTTTGCCACCCTGCGAGAGATAACCGATGTCAGTGAGTCCGTGCTTAGCAAGCAAGTCAAGATTCTCGAAGACGCGGGCTACGTGACAACAACTAAGGGGACAAGAGATAGTCGGGTTCGTACTTGGGCTTCTTTCACAAGAGAAGGAAAGCGCGCGTACCGCAGTCATGTTATTGCTCTGCGCGCGATCGTGGAGGGTGACGCGAATCTTCCTGCTTAGAGTTCCTCCGAAATATCTTCGGTAGTGTGGTCCAATGAACTCGGTTGAGCTTGGGTCCGACGGACTGACCCGCTGCGCGTGGGTTGGAGATGACGAGGAGTATCGCCGCTACCACGACGAGGAATGGGGAGTCCCGCTCCACGGCGACCGCGCACTGTTCGAAAAAATGTCGTTGGAGGGTTTCCAGGCGGGGCTTTCCTGGATAACGATCCTGAGGAAGCGCTCGCGGTTTCGTGAGGTGTTCGATGGGTTCGACCCCGCTCGAGTCTCGGAGTTTAGTTCCGAAGACGTTGAGCGCCTCATGGCCGATGCCGGGATCATCCGCAACCGCGCGAAGATCGAGGCGACCATTGCCAATGCGGCGATAGTGCGGAATATGGGCGAGGGTGAGTTGGAGGAACTGCTCTGGTCGTTCGCGCCAGATCCTCGTCCAAGCCACTTTACTGAGATCCACGAAGTTCCCGCGGTCACTCCTGAGTCGACTGCCCTCAGCAAAGAACTACGAAAGCGCGGATTCCGCTTCGTCGGCCCGACAACGATGTATGCACTGATGCAATCTGCTGGAATGGTGGATGATCACCTGGCAGGATGCTTCCGAGCGTCGGACTAGCCGAAGCCGGGCTAGAACTCGTTCTGTCGAGGCTCATGGTGCTCCTCGTCCGCCCTTGTCTGAGTCTCCAATCACATAGGGGAGCGCTAGGCGCGAATTTGCGGCGTGCTTGCTACCTAACTGATTGGCAAACCGGAGAGGGTGGGGTTAGGTCAGGAGTAGTGTGGCCACCACCATTGCGCTGATGAGGAACTCGGCGCTGCCGAAGACTACGGGTTTTAGCGGCTGGGATCGCCGCGCGGAGAGATATGGGAACAACCAGGCCCGCAACAGAAGAACCACGAAGACGAGTACCAGCCACGGACTCCCGTAACCCAGTGCAACCCCAATTGCTGCGAGCGCGACCAAGGCCGCATGGTAGGCGAGGGAGAAGCGGAGCCAGCGGGGGTTTCCTCGTTCGCGAATCATCGTCTTGACGTAGGCGATGGTACCGATGAAGTATGCGGCGAGGACCAGGGCGAGTGACCAAATCTGCTCCCAGTCGAGCAGGCGATTGCCAAGCATCGCGGTCATCGGCACCAGAAGGGACGCGGCGAGGATCATGGTGGCGCGGGCCAGGAAGCTCCTCGGCTGACCAACCCACATCTGTTGCAGGGCAATCAGAGTCAGGGGGATGATCGCCAGTCCGAACCAGAGGAACCGAGGTTCTTTCGCCACGAGGACCAGGAGCACCACGACCATCAGCGCGCCGTAGGTGAGGAGGGGAGGAAGGTATTTCTTGCCTCGTTCGAGGCGCAGTTTCATCGGCGATCCGGTGGCCCGACGGCGCGGCACGACCGCCTGAATCCAGAAGCTGAAGACGTCGTACAACTGGAAGGCCAGCAGTGATGTCACAGTGAGAAGCAGTTGCCACCAGGTGAATCCGCCGAGAATGCTCCCGACAAGGATCGGTGCCAGAACCATGGCCCACCCACCGTGCTGGTGCGAGATCCAGCCGGAGCGGGAGAGCTTCGAGAGTCGGCCGCGCGATGCCTTCGACGAGGCGGGACGACTGGGACGCACTGGACTCCCAGAGTTGCGGCTTGCTGGGTCGGGCATCGCTTCCTTCGGTCGGTAGGTTCCTCCCCAACCTTAGCGGCTAGTGATTCTTATGTAGAGGGGTGAGTCTAGGGCTCCTGGTATCTCAACGGATCCGCTTTGCAAGGACTATGGCGAGGGGAACTAAGAAGAGAATCCCGACCATAGAGAGCGCCGAGAAGCTGGTCAAGGCCATCAGCGGTCCGGAGGCGAATGCTGCGGTCGCTCCAAAGAGATTAGCGAGAGCGTCCACTCCTCCCTGCGACGAAGCACGAGTCTCCGGGGAGACAACCTTTGCAAAGAGGGCGGACGCCGAGACATTTACGAATGACCATCCGACACCTAGCAGGATCAGAGCGATCATCACCCACGTCATGTCCTCGGCCCAAAAGATGCCAATCAGCAGAGACAGAAGGAGGATCAGTCCCCCTGTAGTCATCGTCATCCGGTTGCCATAGCGGTCTGTGAGCGTTCCAACTATTGGAGCCAGGGCGTACATCCCCAGGATATGAAGGCTGATTGTGATGCCGACAAGGGTGAGCGATCCTCCCTCGTGCATCACGTGAACCGGAGTCATCGTCATGACTGAAACCATGACAATCTGGGCGACGATGATGGCGATCACTGCGACTCGTGCGGGGCGGTTCTTCTTCATCTCGGCAACGATGCTCTTGATCGCACCCTTGGACTTGCTCGGAATCGCTGACGTTTTGACGTTGGAGACCTCGTCCGCAACAAGCAGAGGGTCAGGACGGAGGAAGAAGAAAACGACCAGTGCTGCAATTGTCGAGAATACGACTGCGATGAGGAAGGCGCTGGCATAGACGGAGAGGCCCGTCGACCGGCTGACCCACTCGCCAGGAACACCGAGGTTCGGTCCGAGCACCATTCCAATGGTGGCCATCCAGACCACAAGGGAGAGGGACTTTGCCTTATTGGACGGGGTCGCTAGGTCTGTTGCGGCGAATCGGGCTTGGAGGGTGACGGCAGAACCGGCACCAAAGAGGAACAGCCCGATGAAGAGCGGAATGGTTAGGCTCCACTGCGCGGCAGCAATCAGTATCAGCCCACCGACTGTCGCGATGACCCAGCCCGTAGTGAGGGCAACCCTTCGCCCGCGTCGGGCGGCGAGGTCCCCGAGAGGTATTCCCATGGTCGCCGCGCCCAGAATTCCGGCGACCCGAGCCAGTCCCGCCCAGGCCTCGCTATCGGTTGCTTCTCCGGCCAACAGGATGCCGATAGAGGGCGCGACGCCAACTCCGATGGTTCCAAAAATCTGGGAGATGATGAGGACGAGGAGTGTGCGTTTCTGAATTCCGGCCATGTCCAACTTGGAGGGGCTCTGCTGTGTACCGAGAGAGTTGTCGGTGGTGGCCTGGTCGGTCATCTATTTGGTTCCTGGGATTGGGCGAGGGTGTTGCCGCTTGGTCGGCGACTGCACCCATGAAGTGTAAGTACTGATGATACCTCAGAGGGGTATCTGCCCTAGTGCAGAGTTCAGCAGTCAAACACGCGCCAGGCGGGTACTCAAAGTGGAGGCCTCTTCCCATCGGTAGTCTTTCCCCATGAGTGTTCCTGAGGACTGGCTTGAGTTCCGCCGTGGCGATCGCGAACTGGTCGGGTGGATTGTGCCCGAGGGAGAGGACTTCGCGACCTATGATCTCCTCGGACGAAAAGGCGATCCTACAGATTGGGTTTCTGCAGAGGAGCGCCTTGATGAACTGGGGATCGGCTACTTAGCAGACCTCTATGGCTTCCGTACCGATGACGGATCGTGGGTGAGGGTGAAGCTGGTCGAAGTGTCGCCCGATGGGATCAAGATGAAGCGGGACGACTTTGGTGATGTCACTGCTGACCTACCGACCTACTCAATTCCGTTCCCGATTGACGACCGCTTGGTGCCACTGGGTGATCTGGTCGAGGATACTCACCTGATCGACGGCCTGGGATAGGCCTCCGGTTGGGTATCGAGATCTCGACAAGAACCGTTTGGGCGAGAGTATCTGCCAGGGTGGGCCGTGGAGTTGCTGCGCTGGAAGCCAGGTCGGAATAAAACTCAAGCGACTAGTTTGGTGCCCCTTAACGGTGAAATCGTGTGGTCCACCATGTTGGTTTGTACGGAAATTTTCCGTACGCTGGGAGCATGAGTACAACAGCGAGTTCACCAAAGGATGCGCGGCTTGACCTTCGGTTGTCGCGTGATGCTCGAGCTTTGATAGCCGAGGCCGCAAGCCTTGCCGGAACAAGTCTCACGGACTACGTGCTCAATCTCGTGGTACCAGCAGCGCGCAGGGATGTTGTCGAGTCGAGGACCATTCGCCTTTCGAAGGCGGCATGGGACGACTTCCTCGACGTTCTCGATAGGCCTGACAGCGCTGAACTTGCTGCTCTCCGGGAACACGAACCAAAGTGGGATGAGTTCAGGTCGTGAGGCCTGAAAAGCCGAGACCTATACGTTCTTCGGACTCAACTGCTGGCTTTGACTGTGGCAACGATATCCTGAACCGCTGGCTACAGGACCGTGCTTTACGAAATGAGAAGACCGGTGACTCAAGAACCTATATAAGCGTTGATAGAGAGACGGGAAGTATTCTCGGGTACTACAGTCTCTCTGCCTGGTCGATTGCGCATAGCGACCTCGGAGGTGGATGGTTGGCGCGCAATGCGCCAGATCCTGTCTCTGTGATTCTTCTCGGTCGGTTAGCGGTGGCTGCCGAGGCCAAGGGCCTGGGCCTAGGGCGCGACCTCTTATCTGATGCTCTTAGGAACGCGCAAATCGGTGCCGGTGTACTTGGTGCGAGGGCGCTCGTAGCTGAGGCGAACGACCAGGATGCAGCAGACTTCTATGAACACCTGGGCTTCTGGCGATCGAGCATCCGCAAAGATCTGTTTGCGGCCAAGCTGACCCGGTAGGCTTCGGGTGCGCGGGGTCCGATGAGGAGGAGCGGGGTGCGGGCGCTGTTGTCAGCTCCTGATCCTTGACAAGCCTTCCGTTCGCGACATTCCGGATTTGTGCCACCGATCCAAGTATGAGTGACCTGTACACCAATCTGGGATGCGATTAGGTATGCTGTGGATATGAGCATTCAGATTGCGGTTCGACTTCCCGACGAGATGGTTTATTTCTTGGACGAGGTGGTGGCGGAGGGCGCCGCCCCGAGTCGCGCTGCCGTCGTCAGCGGTGCGATTGAGCGAGATATGAGAAGAAGAATGGCGGAGCATGACGCGCAGATTCTCGCCCAAGTGGAGCACGATGACCTGGATTCCCTAGTCGATTGGGCCAGTCATAACCTGGACCTGGAAGACTAGCCAATGCGGGAGATTCGACTGGCGCGACTGGACAAGACACGCCCCGTCGTGGTGCTAACACGCGAGGCCGTGTTGCCTGTGATGACTAAAGTGACGGTGGCGCCGATTACTTCCACCGTCAAGGGTCTGAGCAGTGAAGTCATTGTCGGTCGCGAGAACGGTCTGGATCACGAAAGCGCCATCTCAATCGACAATGTTCTGACGGTTCACTCATCTGTGCTCGGGAAGAGCATCGGTTTTCTGAACGAGAAGCAGGAACGCGCTCTTGCCAGAGCAATAGTGCTCGCATTCGACCTGGAGATCCCGCTACTTACTTAGCGGCGGCGGATGCAGAGTGGTCCTCGTGCATACTTGACGCCGGGTACGCCGATCTGCTCCGCCGTGATGACTCGAGTTGGGCGATGCAGGACAAGTACGACATCTTGAGAGGTCGTTCTGGCAACACCTGTATGGAGCCGCCAGCCGACAAGAAACGCGAGTTCCAGGAAGAGGAAATCAAGCAGGCCGTTGATGACTACAACTGCGCGGCTGAGATCGACTATGACGATCGCATTCAGGACGTTCGTGACCGCGTTGAGCGCGGGATCATCGAGCGCTACCGGTCCCAGATTGACGCCGCAATCCTGAAATACGGGGAGAAGAAGTAGCGAACCCTTGTCGACCGTGCTGCAGTATTTCAGGTTCCATAACTTCGTCGTTCCAACATCACGTGGTTGATCTAAACCCACCTGACAATTAGCCCCACTGACTTAGCTTGCTCAAGAAACGTTGTAGCTCCGGAGTTTGCGCATGGGTGAAGACTTCCTCGCTCTGCCCATACTCGCGGATCAAGCCCCCGCTAAGGAACGCCACGTTGTCGCAAACCTTGCGGGCGAACCCCATTTCATGGGTGACGATAATGAACCGAGTTCCCTCTTGCTTCAGGTCGTTGATTACGTCGAGTACCTCCGCGGTGTATTCGGGATCAAGGGCCGATGTTGGTTCGTCCAGCAGTAGTAGCTGGGGACGAGGGGCAATCGCCCTGGCGATCGCCACCCGCTGACGTTCCCCACCGGAGAGCTGCGCGGGATGCTTGGTGGCGACCTCGTCCAACCCAAAGCGGTTGAGGAGGGCGAGGGACTGCGCGGCGGCATCCTCGTTCGAAACCCCGTGGACGGTTCGCAGAGGAAGCGCGATATTCTCAAGCGCGCTCAGGTGGTCAAACAAGCCCGCGTGCTGGAAGACAAACCCGAGCGACGCGCGGTAGGCCGGGAGGGACGAGGCGCGATAGTCAACTTGCTTGCCCGCGACGCTGACGGTTCCGGAGTTTGGCTCCTCCAGTCCGCCGATGATACGTAGCAGGGTGGATTTGCCCCCGCCGGAGGGGCCGACCAGGGCGAGGGTCGAAATATCCTCGGCGAAGTCGATACCGCACAGAACTTGCTGGTCGTCAAAGGACTTATGGAGGCTTTCAAGCTCAATGCGCATAGTCAAACCTCCGTTCAAAGTGGGAACTCACCAGCATCAGTGGCAACGTGAGGCACAGGTAGAGGATTCCGAGGAAAATGTAGCCACCAAAAAAGTTGTAGTTGGTTGCGGTGATCTCGCGGATGGTCTGCGTGATTTCAATGATTGCGATGACTGACAGCAGCGAGGAGTCCTTGATGAGCGAAGCGAACTGGCCCGTCAGCGCGGGCAACGTCCTTGCCACCATTTGCGGGAACACGACGTAGCGGAGCTTCTGAGTCTTCGTGAACCCCACGGCGTCGGCTGCCAGGAGCTGATCGCGGTCCAGGGAAGAGGCGGAGCCGCGAATGATCTCGGCGACATAGGCCCCGTTGAAGACGGAGAGGATGATGATGCCAGCCCAGGTCTTGTTGTTGATGCCCCACGCGGTGCCGATGATGTAGTAGAAGAGGTAGATCTGCACCAAGAGCGGGGTGCCTCGGATGATTTTGACGTAGATGTCTGCGGCATATCGCAGGGGAAGGATCGGAGAGTTCGCCGCCAGCGCGACCGGAATACCGATGACTAATGCTAAAACTACCGATGCGAGGCAGATTTTGAGGGTGAGGATGAACCCGTCGACCAGCCGCACCTGATACTCGGAGACAAAGCTGAAATCCAGGCGCACCCCGGCCTGGTACAGGGAGACCCAGAAGACAGCGATGATGAAGGCGGCAACCAACAGGTAGTTGGCCGCCGCCTTCATAGCAGACGTCTTCTGGCCGGGGACGTCCCTAAACCAAGTTCCCAAAATCAGATATCCCCAATAAAGCGCTCAGAGTTGCTGGTCTGCAGGCATCTTCTATGTTCTTTGCCCCCGGAGCAAGTTCGGTACACCGCTCGCTCAGTCCAGGTCGAAGAACCAGGAGAATCCAAGGTCATCGAACGCCTTCTTCTCGGCGGCAAGGTGTTTCTCAGTGATCGCGTCAAAACCGCCGTCCTTCGAGTACTGGGCAATGAACTCGTTGAGTTGATTCAGTAGCTCCTCGTTCCCTTTCGCGACTGCGATGCCCCAGTATTCGGGGTCCTGGAACGGGACGAATACGGCCTTTGTCGTATCCGGGTTGCGTTGTTGGTTGCGGTAGATGGTCAGTTGGTCGTAGAGGAAGCCGTCGGCTTTACCCTGCGTGACCTCGGTGACGGCGGCGCTTTCGTCGGCAAGTCTCACGATCTCGGCGTTTGGCAGGTTCTTCGTCGCGAAGACGTCGCCGGTGGAACCCGTCTTAACTGCCACGGTCTTTCCCGCCTGGTTCAAGTCGTCGATGCTCTCGATGCCCGAATCCGCGTTCGCGAGGATCGCCAGTTGTGCGCGGGCGTACGGATCAGAGAAATCCACTGACTGTTTGCGCTCTTCTGTGATGGTCATGGAGGACATAACCGCATCGGCCTTGCCAGTTTGCAGCATGGGGATAAGGCCGTCGAACGAGGTGTTCTCAATGGTCAGGTCGTATCCGTATGCCTCGGCGAAATCGCGGAAGAAGTCGACGGAAACGCCTTCGGGATCTCCTGCCTCGTCCTTGGTTTCAAACGGGGGATAGGCGAGTTCCATGGCGACGACTAATGGCTTGCCGCCCTCGCTCCCGTCTGCGTTGGAGGCGGCCGAGCCCGACTGGTCATTGCTGCTTTCCGTATTGCTTGCGGGGGTGCCGCTGGAGCAACCGGCTAGCAAAGCGACTCCGGCAACGATGGACACGGTTGCGCGGCCAAGTCTGTTTCCCATGCTGAACCTTCCGAGGGGCGGGGACTATGGACCTACATAGCCTACTGCGAACCTCGCAACCCGCCGCAGGGATGCGAGACACCTCCTAGTCGTCCGTCTCGAAGAAATGCTCTGATTACAGTAGTTTGCTTTTATGAAAGTAAGAGTTGTTGGGTTCGAGGATGTCCCAGGCGCCGCAGGCGTTTCAATGGCGATGATTCTGGACCAAACTCAGTTGGAACGAATCCGAGTTGACGCCGCCGTCCTCGAATACGGATCCTCTCTGCCCAAACACCGTGCCGGTCAGCATCAACTCTTCTTTGTAGTTTCTGGAACCGGGAGGGTTGCCGGAGCAGACGACATTGAGGTCCCGGTCAGGCCCGGCTCGCTGGTTGAATGGCAGCCAGGCGAGGAACACACCTCGTTTGCGGATTCGAGAATGACTGTCCTGATAATTCAGGAACGCAGCGTCGAAATCGCAAGTGGTGTTCCCAGTGATTGAGTACATACGGCCAGCGATGGGGCGGACTTACGGCTGGTCGATCAAGGGACCCGCTGGATCGTTCGGCAGGAGTTCGTTGGGTGACGCGAACGGAGTCCCAATCAAGGCCCTGAGGGCAGTTGACAAGCGGTTGAAGGAACTGGTGAAGTCAACCCCGGGTGGTAGCTGGGAGCCCTGGCCAAAGCGAAGCGCAAATAGCGAGTTCCATTAGGCTCTGGGCATGCATAGTCGCTGTATCCAGTTTCTCTTCGCCGCGAGTGCCGTCGCTGTGGCGCTCGCGGGTTGTTCGGCCTCGTCCTCCCAATCAGGCGTTGCGGACGAGGAGTTGGACCTTGGCCTGGTTTGGTCGGAGCTGACGTTCCTTTCCGAGGGTCCCAACTTAGAAGAAGCGAAGGCTCAGGCCGTCGCGGAAGAGGAACTGGCGTCCCAGTGCATGAAGAAGGAGGGCTTTGAGTACATCCCGATAAACCGCAACGTCTCGGTGTACAACGCAGAGACGGTGAAGGCCTGGGCGCAAGGAACACTTGAGTTTGCACAGCAGTACGGTTACGGCATCGTCAACAGTCCCTGGCTTGAAGAGGGTATGGCGGCTAGCCAGGAGGTGGACTACTCGGATCCAAACGCAGACTATGTTTCATCCCTGAGCCCAGGGGAGCAGCAGACATACTGGCTGACACTGATGGGTCCCGGAGACTCGGCTGAAGACATCGCAGCTTCCGAAACGGGTGACTACGTCTACGACTGGAAAAAGTTCGGGTGCTATGGGTGGGCGGGAAATGAAGCGAACGGGAACTCCCCGGATGCCTTCTACGAGGATCCCGAGTTCGGGGAACTAGTTGATGCGATGAATGGAATCTGGGATGCCGTGCAGCTAGATCCTGAGATGGAGAAGCTTGAGGCGGAGTGGTCCTCGTGCATGTTGGACGCAGGGTACGAAGGGGTTGCAACCAGAGGCGAAGCGAGCCGGGCAATGTGGGACAGGTATGACGAACTGAGTGGTTGCTCTGGAAACACCTGTATGGAGCCGCCGAAAGACAAGCGGGATGAGTTTCAAGAACAAGAAATCAAGCAGGCCGTTGATGACTACAACTGCGCGGCAGAGGTCAACTACGACGCCAGGTTGGACGTGATTGATAACCGCATTCAGAAGGAAATCATCGAACGTTACCGCTCCCAGATTGACGCCGCAATCCTGAAATACGGGGAGAAGAAGTAGTGCTTGGCTAGGCTAGCCAGTTGATGCCGGCGAACGCGATCACCGAGACGAGGACGGTGGCCGATGCAGCGAGTAAGAACGGACGCAGACCTACTTTGCGAAGGTCACGAATCTTCACTCCGCAACCCAAGCCGAACATTGCTGCGGCGAGGAGTGCGGTTTGGAGGACTCCTCCTACCGACAAGACCATGTCCGGCAGTGGCACGAAAGAACGCAGCACAACCATCCCGAGGAATCCCAGAATGAACGGGGGAATGAAGGGCGGAAGTTTGGCGGGAGATCCCTCGTTCGCAGCATTCTTGAGCGAGGCCCGCTGCCGCGCGCTGTAGACCGCGACGACGGGAGCCATCAGTAGGACGCGGGACAGCTTCACAATAACGGCGACGGTGAGGGCGCTACCGCCGAGGATGCCACCGATCGCGACGACCTGGGCAATCTCGTGAACCGAAGCGCCCGCCCACAGTCCCGCGGTCTCCGGACTCAGATGCATCAATGCGGCGAGCGCGGGAAGCAGCGGGATCATCAATGTCCCGAAAATGACGACGAGGGCGACAGCGGTGACGGTGTCTTCCTCGTGCTCATCGTTAGGGTCAAGAACACCGGCGGCACCCGCAACGGCTGCGGCCCCGCAAATTGAGAAGCCCGTCGCGATCAGTAGCGTGAGTCGGGACGGCACCTTCATCAGCCGTCCGAGGAAGATGGTTCCGAAGATCCCACCGACGACGACCGCGAGCACCACCAGTAGCATCGGCGCACCGAGCGCTGCGATGTCAGAGAGGACGAGTTTTAGCCCCAGAAGGATGATTCCAGCGCGCAGGAGTTTCTTCGATGCGAAGTTGATTCCCGGGGTGAGCGAGGCGGGGAGATGGACGACGTTGGTCAGCAGAACGCCGAGCAGGATCGCCACGATCATTGGGCTGACCAGCGGCCAAAGGAAGTTGACCCCATATGAGAGGGCCGCAGCGCCCAGGGCTATCGCGAGTCCAGGTATTATCGTCGTCGCTTCGGAGGCCCAGCTTTTCTTGGTCTGAGGTGTGGTTAGTTGTTCGGCTTGCTTGGTATCGCTGGGAGTCACGTGCTTCATTGTGCTCCTGCGGAGCAGGTCTACGTTCCCAGTTCCACGCCCGTGGCGAGGGTCTGTGGCCAAAATCGGAGGTCTCGGCGAGTAAAAGGCTGCCGAGACCTCCAGTTTAAGCCAACTGTCCGGAGTTCGTGTCCGAGGTTGGGTACAGGAGTCTGAACTTCTCACAGATAGCCGGCATGTCCGGTTCAAATCGGGGGGAGTAGCTACGCCAGTAGTGCTCGTGAACCTCGCGCCAATAGGCGAGGGTGCGGTCGCCTTCCCCCTCCTCATATGCGTGAGTCTCATCGACTTCGTTGAACGGAACGATCTTTACGTCCGTTGTTTCGATTACCGCACGAGGGATTCCGGCACCGTCCAAGACGATACTGAGCGACCCGGCCTCGGGTATGGGGTCACCGTCCTCCTCACACTCCCAGCGGGACGAGGCGGTGGCGGTCTTGGTTCCCTGGAGAACTAGGGTGAGGAGTTCGTCGGCCATCTCAGGCGTCGCACCAAAGGCCCACGCCTCGGGAACAGCTTCCGGAAGGTGAGGAAGCTCGATCCGAACCCGTTCCCAAAACGCCACAATGTCACCAGAAGAATCACTCATGGGAACAAACCTACCAAGCCCCAGGTAACGGCCGGTCCTAGGTTCGCGGCGCCCCAGATCCTAAGTTTGCGGTTGCTAAGATTCCGGGCACACCCTGCACCTGTGCAGCTAAGGGTCTAAGTAGCGAGGTCGTTGTCGGTCGCGACAATGGGTTCGACCACGAGGGCACTATTCCCTCGCCGTCCGGAGTGGTTTATGGCAGACATCGCCGCTCTCGGTCGCTTCCTGGTTCGAAAGGCCCGAAAGAGAACCTAAGTCGCCACTCACGAAGTGGCTCAAGAGGAAAGAGAGCCGCGATCACCACTCTCGGCCTCATAATCCGCATGCTTTCGGTGCGGAAGCGGTGACTTTGGCTGTCTTTCCGAAATGGGACTAGAGAAGATGGCGAGGACGGCTATCTTTCCTAGTCCAATAACCCCACCAGAATCCGATGAGCCAGTTTTGAGTGCCAATAAGAAGCCGGTACCTGTGGGGCACCGCGATATGAGGTTCTGGGTTTAAACACCCTTTAAACTGGAGAAACAACAAACTCCGGTCTCTCGGGGGATTCTGTGGCTCCGATGGGCATCGATCCCGTGGTCTTTCGATCTTGAGTTCTAGGGTCTGCTCAGCAACCTCTCTGGTATCAAGGCTTCAGCGCGGTGATAGGTACGACATGCACGCCGTCGGCCCTTCTTCCAGCGCTCCCGGTCGCTGTGACAACTATAAGAGCCGCCGGTTGTCCGTGCTTGCTGGTGTCGATCCGACTTGCCAGTTTGAGTAATCCTGCGGCCCCTCTATCCACGTCTTTCTGGCTCATCTTGACCTCGACAGCCGCCCATCGACCGTCGGGGAGCGTGATGATTCCGTCGGCCTCGTTACCCGCAGAGTCTCTCCATGTGTCGACTCTTCCTCCGAGTGGCGCTGCGTAGATCCTCAGGTCTCGTATCACGAGAGACTCAAAGTAATATCCCGCTGCTTGGAGATCGTTGAGCAAGTCGTTGCTGGTCGCTCCTAGAGCAGCCGTCGCAATTGAAGGATCGACGAAGTAGCGGGTGGGAGTGGCGCGAAGTCGTGAGCGCGAGCGCATGTGTGGCTGCCATGCTTCGGAGTTGTCTATCAGTTGCAGACGTTCCAGAGCGTCCAGATGGTTGTACAAGGTCGATGGCGGTACGGGTCCGCGATCTCCACCAGCGTCCGCGGCAATGGTGCGTGTTGCTGGGCTTTGAGCGGTAAAACGGGCAAGCGAGGCGATGACTCGCCGAAGTGTCTGTGGGTCTCTCCGGCCCACGGACGAGGGAATATCGACCTCGATGGCTTGACGCAGATATCCCGCCAGCCAGATTCGGGCTTCGGCCTCATCGGCATCAAGTAGGTCGGGCCACCCTCCGGTGACCACGCGCTCCATTAGCTGCGGAACAGTTAGTCCGTTGTCCTTTCCCGGTTGCACGGTCCCGTCAAGCAGCGCGGAGAGAGACACGTCTCCCGTCGAGTGTCCGGACTCAAAGAGGCTCATCGGTCGCATGCGGAGAACACCGAAGCGACCAGCTCCAGAGTGACGGTTCACGTCGTCTCTGGGTGTCGCGGAGCCGGTGAGTAGGTAAAGTCCACGTTGCCGCCCGGCTTTGTCCACCGCTCGTCGCACGCGATTCCAAATGTCTGGTGCTGCCTGCCACTCATCAAACAGAATTGGAGTGGGACGATCAAACAGATAATCAGGGTTGATCTCAATGGAAGCGCGCGCCGTGCTGTCTTGGTCCATGTCGAAGATCGTCTCCGACATGCGTGAGGCGGTTGCGGTCTTGCCGCAAGCCTTTGGGCCCTCTATCAACACTGCTCCAACGGCATGCATTAGGGCGCACAGTTCCGTGTCCGCAACGCGAGGAAGATATTCGACCATGGTGCAACTGTACACTTTACAAAGATCAAACTGTACAGATTGCAAAGTCTAATCTGTACAGATTGCAGCTCGAGGACCCTCTGACCAGTTTGATGGCACAAATATGGCACAAGATCCTCAGCTCTTACGTTTCATCGTTGCGTGCTTGACCCTCTCCAGCTTGGCGAGGTTCTCAGGTGTCATGGTTGCCGTGGTACGCGTTAGAACGGGTCGAGGCTTGTTGAAGATATGCGCTTGGTGAAGATCGCTCCGACATTCTAGATTGGGTGTTGGTATAGCCATCTAGCCTTGTTCACAGCGTGAGTGGCAATCTGCTGTCGCCCATTGAGCGGAACAGACTACGCCCCGTGTTCGTCGTCCCAAGAAATCGAGGGATGCTCACGACCGTATCGGAAGCTCGCGCCTCGCACATCCTCGGATCAAAAGAGGATTAGTTATTCGTGCGGTGGGTACTGTTCTGTGCGGAACTGCTTCCAAAGAGTCGTGTCCAGCGGTGGATCATCTTCGCATGTTGTCCGTTTCCTGCTGCCGAAATGGAAGGCAGAAGGGGAACCAGGCCGGTCCATTCTTCGCTGAGTTTTAGGTGCTCAACCCGGGGAAGGTCCTCGAAGTACGAGTCTGACTTAATCACGTTGCACACACAGAGAAAAACCCCTTGTGACCTTGACCTGCGGACCATTCGCTTCCAAGAGCGGCTTGCGGTTGCGTCGTCGTACGAGGCAGTTGGTTGATTCAAAAGGTACAGGTTCTCCCACCCGTGTTTAACTCTGCGCGTTGGGCGTTCTCTCCATCGAGAACCCTGATCGCCCGATTCTGTCGGAGGCCTCTTTTACGCTAGCGGCACGAGAAGGAGACTGAGATGCGGTGCTATTTCGGATGGGTTGAGGTGACAGACTCGTTGGGCTTGTGGCCCGGACCAGCCAAGGCTTTGGGTGTGATACCTGGGAGTAATATCCAGCTGATTCCGATCGCATGGAACGAGAGGCTCTTTACTCCGTCCGCGTTGCCTGAAGGCCACTCCAAGGCCGCCTTTGTTCTTATAGTCCGAAACTCCAAGATCGGTTGGTTGGAGCTAAAGGAGAGAGTGCTTCGACTCGTTCAGAGGTCATGGGCATTTCTAACGGGGACAGAACTGGATCTACAGCCAGCAACATTCGGTGAAGCATTCCGAGAGTTCGGTGTCAGGCGAGACGAGTTCATTGCTGATCTAAACCTCAAGGGCATTTCCTCGCTGCTATCGCATGAAGGCTTCATCGAGGAGCGAATAGTTCGTCCGCTAGACACCGAAAGGCAACTTTTCTCGGGGGCTTCTTCAACACAGTATGCGGTGGATCTGGTGGACGAGTTGAATCGTATACTTGTTGGCTCCAAGCGCAGCCTGGTTGCTGGGCCCTGCTCACCGGTTGTCTATTTGCTTCGCGGAAATGACCGGGCTGAGTCTCATGACGTCGCGAATGTCCTACTTGCTGCGGTCCGAAACGACGGTAGGATGATCGGTGACCATGTGTTTGAGGTCCACGTGGATTCATGGAAGCCTTCTTCGAAGTACGGGTCCGCCCCTGAGTTTCTGAAAACACTCGATTCGTCGGTCTTGGATCTATTCGAGGGCAACTCCGTGATTCTTCAGTGCGCATTCGGCACTAGCGTCTCCGGCTTTACGAGTAACCAAAGGGCACTCTTTAGGGGGATCGCGTCAAAGCTACGTTCAATAAAGAACGTGACCCAGATACTTGTTTCAATGCCTGAAGATTGTGAAGACCTCGAAGAAGATCTGTGGACAACCCTTCCCTGCAATTATGTCGCACTGAACCGTGACCCGTCACCATACGCTCTTGGCGATAGGGACTCAATCTTTGAGCATGTTCGAGCTGAAGCTCGGAGATTGGGTCTTTCTCCAGAAGAGGACCTTCTGAAATCTGTTGAGCTAGGCCTGAATTCAGATGCGGCGTATGGTCCGGAGTATGCATTCGAACGGTGGAGTACTCAGAAGACTCTTGAGTTATTTCCCAGTTACCTAGATGAAGCCATCTTTAGTGAGCCCGAGTCTTGGACCAAGGAAGCGATGGGATGGGACCGACTGGATGCGCTAGCGGGTCTCACCGAGGTTAAGCAGCAGATCCGAGACGCGGTCGCTAGATTCAAGTTCAATAAGCGATTGTCTGAACAAGGGCTTCCCGTAGTCGCATTCCCGATGAATGCAGTGTTCATTGGCGAACTTGGTACCGGCAAATCAGTCGTAGCGCAAATCTATGCGCAAGTTTTGAAAGATGAGGGACTGCTTCATGAGGGACGACTTGTCAGCGTATCGGGCCTTAATGGATGGGATCTCGACTCAACCCTCGAGGAAACTCAAGGATCCGTACTTCTAATCAGTGGACCACGAGCACGCCCATTTGAGCGTGTTGAGGTTGTATCTCGAATTGAGGCTCTCTCCGCAAAAAGTGCCATTGTTCTTGCAGGCACCGAGGAAGAGATAGAACAGTTCTTCAACGTCTACCCAAATTCCAGGGATTTCTTTGGTCCGGAAATCAACTTCCCTGAATGTAGTGAAGACGAACTGATCGAGATGTTTGACGAAATGGTGAGGCAATCACGTCTCAACACTGATACCGCTGTTCTCAATGCCGCGCGTCGCCAAGTACGACTTTTGCGTGCAGAGAGACCCGAGCGAGGAGCGCGGCTCGCTCGTCAACTCCTAATTGACTCCATCGGACGGCAACAACTAAGACTGGTCCAGGAATCAGAGAATCGCTCACTGCTCCAAGAAGACTTGATGACGCTTCTACCCATAGACGTTTACGTGAAGTGGAACGACCAGAACGGACCACAGGAGAAGACGGCAAGAGAAGACCTGGAGCAACTCATAGGCCTGCAGAGCGTCAAGAAACTAGTCAACGACAGAATCGACTTCATGGGCATTCAAGCAATCCGGAAGAAGCTTGGAGTTGCAGCTCCAAAAACATCGCTTCATATGGCATTCAAAGGAAACCCCGGAACTGGCAAGACTGAAGTCGCACGGATCATGGCTCGGGTGCTCAAGGAGGAGGGAATCTTGCCAGTAGGTGACCTAATCGAATGTGGTCGCCAGGACATTGTGGGAGAGTACGTAGGACACACCGCCCCAAAGGTGCACAAACTGTTCAAGAAAGCCAAGGGCTCGGTGCTATTCATCGACGAGGCATACTCATTGCTAGATGACCAAAGGGCCAATTTCGGAGACGAGGCAATCGCGACAATCATCGCCGAAATGGAGAACAACAGAGACGACACAGTTGTCATCCTTGCGGGATATACCGAGCAACTCGACGCGCTGATCAAGTCAAACCCAGGCTTCGCTTCAAGGATCAACTTCAACTTGGATTTCCCTGACTACCGCACTGACGAACTACTGGACATACTCCATCTGATCGCATCACACGACGGCATGATCCTCTCCCCTGAGGTCAACGACGCTGTGATGCCCCACCTCGAACTCGCCTCCAAGCGGCCCGACTTTGGTAACGGAAGATACGTTCGTCGCCTCTACCAAGAAGCACTCATCAACCAAGGGGTACGACTCGTCAGTCAAGGTCTAGCGCATGAACTGAGCGAGAAATCCCTGCAAACACTCATTCCACAAGACTTTGAGCAGACCTCGATGCCTGAAGTGCCAAAACGGCTAGTCGGCTTTGCCCTCTGAACGGATCATCCGTGATGGCTGTAAAGTGGACACTTGGCTTTATTCGCACGTCGAGAATAACGATGAACGGAGACCAATGGAGGCACTCCTAGAGCCGATACCGATCGGTGATATCACAGGTGAGTTCTTTGTCTCTGCACACCAGCGGTAACCTCGCTACTGCAGAACGGAAAGAGCAGAGTGCAGGCCCGTCGAGGAAGGGAGGCTGTTTATGGAAGCGGTCCTCGAACCACGTTTGGTGATGAAGAGTGACGATGATATTCCCTTCGTCAGCGGTGATTTCTTGGTTCCTTCTTATCAGCGTGGTTACCGCTGGGGTGAGGAACAAGTTACTCAACTCCTGAACGATATCCGCGCAAACCAGAACGATATCCGCGCAAACCAGAAGGAAGCGGACCAGCGGGAAGAAGGACCTTCTGACTACTTTTTGCAGCCGATTGTTGTCCTGCGTAAGGACGAGAACACCTGGGAACTCATTGATGGTCAGCAACGGCTAACGACCCTGTTTTTGATCACGAAGTACATTGTGACAAAGGTTCCAGATGCTCGCCTTCAGTATTCTCTCTCGTACGAGACCCGAGACAGAGATGGCCGATCAAGCCGAGCGTTTCTCGAGTCAGTTGGCTCCTCTCAAGCAGAGTCGCAGCGGACAGATAACATCGACTATTTCCACATTGCTCAGGCCTACGACGTGATCTCAGATTGGTTTGAGTCACACAGCGACCCGTCGCAAGCCGCGAAAGAAATCTATACCGCTCTCTCGAGGTGGGTTTACGTAATCTGGTACGAAGCACCAGTTGGCACGAACCCAAACGAGCTGTTCAAGCGACTTAACCGCGATCGTATCCCCTTAACTGATTCAGAGCTCATCAAGGCTCTAGTGCTCGCTCAAAGTGGCGCCTCAGAGGGGGATTCTGGTCGCCGACAAGAAATCGCAGCTCAATGAGATGGGTTTGAACGCGACTTGCGCAACCCTCAATTCTGGGCGTTTCTCACTGGCAGTTCTCAAACGCAGTCCACTCACATTGAGTTCCTCTTCAAAAGCATGGTGGCGACCCAAAACAAAAGATCCCGTTGGGTGTTTAACGAGGTATGGAAACTCATCCGAGATATTGGTGCAGCGAGTTTCTGGAGTGACGTCGTTGAACGACACGGCCTGCTCACTGGCTGGTTCAACGATCGTGAACTCTACCATCGGATCGGATATCTAGTCGCGACAGGCGACTCTATCCAGGACCTCATTGTGGTTTCGACAGCGCAAACACACTCGGCATTCCGGGCGACCCTTCGATCCCGCATCCGAAGCCGCCTGAATCTCACGAGAAATGAAGTTTCTCTTCTCCGCTACGATAATTCACGCGACGACAAGAAGTGCTTTGACGTCCTCTTCCTCATGAATGTGGAGACCATAGTCAAAAGTGAAGACAGCGGCAGTAGGTTCGACTTTCACTCATTTGCTAGCCAGGGTTGGTCGCTTGAACACATCCACGCCCAGAATTCGCAATCGCTAACCACCGAGCGCGAGCGCCGTGACTGGATCGTCGCACACCAGAGAAAAATCGAGGATACAATCTGGCAGTTCAAGGGGCAAGAGGATCAGGCTTCAGAGGTCCTCACTCAAATGCGTCATCATCTATCGATTCCGGAGAACAAGACTGACGAGACTAGTTTCCAGAAGATCTTGGATGGGGTGTTCCAGCTATTTAGCGTTCCAGATGATGCAGGTGGTGCTGAGGAAGTGCATGGACTTGGAAACCTCGCTTTGTTGCAGAGAGATTTCAACAGCAAACTCAACAACGCGGTGTTCCTTTTGAAGCGTGAACGGATTCTCGAGCTAGATAAAGCCGGAGCGTACATCTTGCCATGTACGCGCAATGTCTTCCTCAAGTACTACACCTCATCGGGAGAGCAGCAGCTCTCACTCTGGGGGCCCACCGATCAAAGCTCTTACTACGAGCAGATCCTCGAAACGATCAAAGATTTCCTCACTGATGATCCTGACGATCCAAAGACTGAGGGGATCGAATCACATCCAGAAGAGATAGCTGCATGAGGGGATACCCGACAACGTTCCTCGGTCTTTTTGGGGATCAAGGATCTGAACGCTCACACATAGACCGGATCGAAATTCCGATTATTCAGCGTGACTTCGCTCAGGGGCGCCCCGACGATGAGAGCACCGCGATCCGTGAACGGTTCCTTTACGCACTCGTTCAGGCGATTACGAATGACGAAGAGCTCGGGCTCGATTTTATTTATGGTGACGTCGAAAATGGCGTGTTTAGACCTCTTGACGGCCAACAGCGTTTAACCACCTTGTTCCTTTTGCACTGGTATATCGCCTCACTGGCAAACGAGATGAACGAACACGACCCCTGGCTGAAGTTTTCCTACGCGACAAGGCCAAGCGCAAGGGACTTCACAGCTGCTCTTGCTTCGCATCCATTCCCCGGAGATGGCAAGAGCCCTTCAGAGTGGATCACCGATCAGCCTTGGTACGTGTACCCCTGGCGACAAGACCCCACGATTTCATCCATGCTCGCGATGCTTGACGCGATCCATGAGCGTTTGACGCCTGGTTCGTTCGATTCTGGAGCTCTGTGGAAGCGGCTGTCAACACCCAGCACGGAAGACTCACGCGGCACGATATGGTTCTTGTTCCTCCCCGTGACAGACGCAGACCACGGCGAAGACTTGTACATCAAGATGAACTCCCGCGGGAAAACCCTAACGAGGTTCGAGGTATTCAAAGCAGATTTTGAATCCATCATCAAAGACGTCGATCCCGACCGATATCAACACCTAATCGATAGCATCGACGGGACCTGGGCAGACCTGCTGTGGCAGTACGAAAAGCGTTCAGAGTCTGACTTCAAGATTGATGACGAGTTCGAGCGGTATCTAACGTTCATTCTTGACGTCTGCGACTGGTGGGATGGCGCACCAGATCGCAAATGGCACGACAAGGAGGCACAGCGAATCTGGCCCCTCGAAGAACGCGCCAGACTGACCTTCGCTGACCCATCGAATCCAAACGCCACCAGGAACCGTGATTTCTTCTTCCATGCCTTCGATACCTGGGTTGGCGTGAACCCGCACGAGCTTCTCGGGAGCGTTTTCGACGCCGACGGTGAAGGCGCAGGCGCACTTCCACTCTTCACCTCCACATCTGACCTTTTTGGCGCGTGTATCGCGAAGTACGGCAGCGAATTCTCCACACAAGAAACCTTGATGCTGTTTGGAGTGTTGCTCGCGAGGCAAAAAGGTGAATCACTAGATTCCCACCTAGTGCAGCGAAAACTCCGTTCGCTTCGCAACGTCAGCGCTGCTAACTTGAACCGCGACCGCCAGATGTCTCGCTATATTGCATCCACCGAAAAAATCATGCGGGCGAACAGCGCTGACGATCTAACGGGATTGGGCGGCTTCAATGAAGTCTGGGTAGCCGACGAGGCGTTCAAATGGCGCATGAACGAATACGATGGCACAGCAGAAATCCTGCACCAGATTGAAGACAGCCCCGTCCTGCGCGGGCGCGTGATGGCGTTCGATCTTGACCCCGCACGTCTACCTGACCGCACCAACGCTTTCAAACGGATCAGTGACTCTTCGCTTCGTGACCTGCTGGGGGCGGCGTTGCTCACGAAAGGCGACTACTCCCGCGCAATCGATTGGTACGGTAACAAGCGCCAACTCGGTAGCTCACAGAAGGAAGATTCGTGGATGGATCTCCTGACCACGGGACGGCGCGAAGATCTCGGCTTCATTCGAGACCCCCTTATGAGCCTGCTTGATGATGTGTATGAGCGAATTCAAGCTCAGCCAGACGCCGGAAAGGTTCTGGAGGCAATCCGCGAAGAGTGGTTAGCCGCGCGGTCTGCAAGCAGAAAGCTGGACTGGCGCTACTACCTCGTGAAGTATCGAGGCGCCAGAAGCAACAAAGGCGACGGCTACTACCTTGGCACCTACGACAAGGACCGCGGCGGGTTCAACTACGGAAAGCTCCGCATTCTTCATGGCAGTGACTACAGAGCTGATTTCAGTGACGCCTTGCTCCGCGCTGCTTGGGTCGACGGTGCACTCAGTGACATCGCCGACGAACCTAGCTGGCGGCATCAATACAACCTTGGCCTAACGCTAAAGAAGTCACGAATAGACGTCGTCTGTGAAGACGAGGGCTTCGCCATTATCGTTCCCCTCAATGACGACGCTTTGGATGTAACCGTCACCGCGGCGCTCTCCCCGCTCGGTTGCAGTGAAGACTTGAGGGTTTCCGTGCAACAAGCTCGAACATCCGGCTGGAACATCGATATAGAGGATCGGGTTCAAGTCTGTGAGCGTATAGTTCGCCTACTTGCTAAGGAGGGGCTGTAGGTCCCTGCTCGCGTCACTTAGGTTGCCGGCACATCCCAACGCGACAGTTCTCCGAACTGCCCCATAAGCTTGAGTGCAGACCATGCGGCGCGGAATCGGAACCGCGTAAGGTCGAAACTAGGTCAGTTCCGTTGGGCTGTTCATCCAGCTCGTCCGCCTCTTCCCGGGGGCATGAGTCCTTTGTGGCGTGCCCTGGCGACCCAGCCTTACGCTGTGGACAGGGGAACCTCGTTGATTTGGGCCATGGTGGCTGACGGGTTCCCATCGCCTTCGTTGGCTAGTTTCCCGTGCTGTAAGGCAACTGACTGGTAGAAGTCAGGGTCCTGCTTCGGGTTGGGTAGTGGCTTCAATAGGTCGCGCTCGCTGATCTTCCGACCCGAGGGAAGGACGATCTTGTTGCCGGTGATTGTCGCGACTCGTTTCATGGAGAAAAGTCTCTTGTTGATAGCGGCTTCGATCTTCGCGGTGGGAAGACTGCGTAGGTGGTCGCTGGTGATCGGGTCACCTGGCCTCCAAGGCAAGTATGCGACCCCGGTGATGCGAACCTCTTCGGGGTTGGAGAAGGTGTGTCGTTGTAGGCGGATCAAAACCCTGGTGAGGTGCCGGTGTGCTCCAGGTACTTCCAACGACCGTCAACGACTTCATTCTCGTTGGAGTCAGAAGTGTCTCCGGTGGTGTTCGAAGAGTGCTTGGTTGAAGGATCGGGGCGATGGTTAAGATAGCAACTAGGAGTCCGTATCTGACTCGCGCTGAGGCTGCTGCTCATTGCCGCGTCCCGGTCCCGACTTTCGACAAGCTGCGCCGTGAAGGATTGATCCCCAAGCCAGATGCTGAGGTCGGTAAGCGCAAGCTGTGTAGAGTAGAGATCATCTAGGAGTTCCTTGATGTCGGGGGAACGAGACGCTGATGGTAGGCCGTCCTTCCAAGAACACTCCGCTGCGTCTTGACCCCATGACGGGTAGGCCGCTTCCGGAGGGGACTCGTTGGCGTGATGAGGATCGCTAGCGCTACCAAATCCGTGTCATGGTCCAAGATATATATGGTGATTGGGCTGAGCGCGCCGCACCCTGGCCGAAGCGAAAGATCTACGCCGACCCGACCTCAGAGTCCACGACCTGCGGCACACCTTCGCCACCATTCTCTTCGGCGCTGGAGCCTCCGCCCCCGACGTGCAAGCCGTCTTAGGGCACTCCAGCCGGCAAGTCACCGAACGCTACTCACGCGCCAGAGAAGGAGTCGCCAAAAGAGCCGGAAACGTCTTCGATTCCCTCACCTCAGGCCGAGTTAATGGCACAAACTCAGGATGTGCCCCGCCTCTGAGCGCTAAAACACCCTCAAAACAGGAGAAAGAACGCCTCAGAACCGGGTTAAAACACCCGCTGATCTGGAGAAACAACAAACCCCCGAACAGGCGAGGGTTTCTGTGGCTCCGACGGGCGTCGATCCCGTGACCTTTCGATTTTCAGTTGCCCTTGGACCTTCCGCATACTCCATCTAACGCAAGAACCGCAGAATGGCGCGGTTCGCAAGAGTGAGTATCAGTTGGTTTCAGTTACTTCTCGCCAGTTTAATGGCACAAATATGGCGCAGAACCAAAGACATCATCTGAGCCATGTAGGGCTACAAATCTTCAATCGGTATCTCGACCATCTGACTGGGCCTGGTCTGCATCCGCGTCATCTGGTTCCTGCAAACTGTGCTCCAGTAAGTGGAGGGGATCGTCGGCCTCGGAGTCATCCGACCCACACGCGAAGTTGAGTGCTATCGAAGAAGCTGTGAAGAACAGGGCCGTCTTGATCGGCTGGGGTAGGTCGAGTTCGCTCGCCTTGCTCGCGATTCTATTGGCCTCGTTGACTACGTACTCTGCTTCAGTTTCATCCAACATGGAAAGAGCTACGATCTCCTCGTATCTTCTTTGGTATTCAGCTTGTTTATTCATGGAAGTGTTGATTCTTGCTCCAAGTTTTCTGTGCTAGCCACGGAGTATGGAGAGCATGCGGTTATTGATGAAGAGTCTTTCTCTTCCAGCCTTCACCTCTTCCAACAGGTTGGACATTGCAAGTTCTCGGAGCCACTTGGTGGCGGTCGGTCGTGACACCCGGCATCGCTCTACAACAGTGCCAATTCGGCTGTAGGGCTGCTCGAACAGAGTGTCTAAGAGATCAGCGTTCGCCCCCGCTGTTGTTACGTCACGCATCGCCTCGCGGAACTCGTTTTGAGCGCCTTGAATTCCGTCGATCATCTCCAGTGTGTGTCTTGAGGTGTCTTCCACAGCTTTGAGCATGAAGAGAATCCACGATTCCCAATCCTGTTTCGCGGTGACGTCGAGCAAGCGACGGTAATACTCTGTCTTGTTCTGGATGATGTAGCGGGATAGGTACAGTACCGGTTCCTGCAGTAGTCCTGCTTCAAGCAGGTGTAGCACGTTGAGTACGCGCCCTGTTCGGCCGTTTCCATCTGCAAAAGGGTGGATGGCCTCGAACTGGTAGTGTGCAGCAGCCATGACGACCAAGGGGTCTAGCTTGTTTGGTTCGTGAATAAACTGCTCCCAGTCGCTAAGTTTCTGCGTAATGAGGGTTTGCCCGTCGGGCGGCGTGTATCTGACTTCTCCGGTTGCCGGGTTTCCGATGTATGTTCCGGGTAGGTCACGGACTCGGGCTTCAATACCTCGTAGTTCGGTACAGATTTCAATGGCTGTGGAGGCGGTTATCGGTCTCTTTTTGACCAGTTCGCTCCCCTTGTAAAGAGCTGAGCGATAGCGCAAAGTCTCTTTAGTACCCGAAGTTGCTGATCCATCTGCATCGGATGCATAACGGAATAGCTCGTCGGTGGTCGTGAAGATGTTCTCGATCTCAGAGCTCGCCTGAGCTTCGAGCAATGGGATAGTCCCGATCAGTACGCCAGGGTTCGGGATGCTCTTCAGTGCCTGATCGAGCGAAGCCAAGGCGGCACGTGCTTCGGTTGTTGCCTTGAGGACTCTGTGAGTCTCAAGCGTCGATGTCGGCGGCGGATTCAAGTCGTTGTAGGGCTCAGTTGCTTTCCACATAGGACAACCTTAAACACGCCCGCAGAACATGTAAAGAAATCACCATAATGTTTACATATTCTGCGTACGTGTAAAGAGTGTTTACACGTACGGCCGCCTGAGTTTGTAGTCAAGTCTGCGGCAGAATGTCTGGCACGTCTGATCTGGAAGCCAGCTGACAGCCTATGGTGACCTTTCGATTCTCTGGTGCTCTTAGATTTACCAGGTCTCAGTCGTCGTTACTTGCCGTTAGAGCCAGTTAGCCAGCGTTGCCCTCCCCCTTATTAGGCTCATCGGATTTTGGTGGGGTGTGGCTGCGCGTGTTGGGCCTGGGGTGGAGCGGTGAAGGTGCTCCATACTTTTAGGTGTGATCCAAAAAAATAATAGAAACACCTTCACCGTTACTGATCCTACTTCGATTCTGTTGGCCCTGGTTGGTCTCAAAGACGTGTCCGTCTTGCATTACCGACGTGAACGCGAGTTTGTCCACCTTGGCGTGGAACAACTCCTGCGCAACCAGACTTGCCCGAAATGCCGGGGATCCGCATGGATCAAAGACCGACCCGAGGTGTCTTACGTTGACTTGCCGGTCTACGGGAAACCAATGCGTCTGACCTGGCGTAAACACCGGTTCAAATGCCCCAACATGGCATGCGAAGTGTCGTCCTGGGTCAGTGCAGATCCCAGGATCGCTCCCGCCAAGGGTTGCATGACAACCAGGGCTGCGAAATGGGCAACCAAACAGGTCGGTGGAGGACGAACCGTCAAAGAGGTAGCCGCTGAACTGGGATGCGACTGGCACACGGTAAATGACACTGTGTGCCGCTACGGTGAAATACTGCTTGCCGCAGACCACAAACGCTTGAACCGCACCAGCGCGATCGGCCTGGACGAGACTAGCTTTAGACGCCTGAAAGGACACCGAACCAGTTACGTCACTACCGTCTGCGATGTCGAAAACCACCAGATCATCGACATTGTTCCAAGCCGAAAATACGTTGATGTAGCAGGATTTCTGCACGGTCAATCCCCTGAATGGAAGGACCGTATCCACTTTGGCACCCTGGACATGTCTCCTACTTACAAGGCCGTCTTCAACGTCATCTTGCCCAAAGCCACCCAGGTTGTTGATCACTTCCACGTCATCAAACTCGCCAACCACACTCTGGATCAGGTCCGACGCAGAGTCCAGCAACAACAACTCCACCACCGAGGACGCAAACATGACCCCTTATACCGAATCAGACGTACCTTACTGATCGCCGAAGAAAGACTAAGCGAGGAAACCAGCGGACGCCTCGCGTCTCTACTGGCCTTAGGTGACCCCGACGGGGAAGTCGCGATCACCTACAGGATCAAGGAACGACTCAGAGAGTTCTATGACCAAACCAACCACGACAACGCCAAAGACATGCTGGAAGAGCTAATCGAAAAATGTCTTGAACACGTAATGCCACCCGAGGTACGCAAACTCGGGCGAACCCTGAAAACCTGGCACTCACAGATCCTGGCGTACCACTTGGGCCACCACTCTAACGGGGTCACCGAAGCGATCAACAACCTCATCAAAAGAGTCAAACGAGTCGGATACGGCTTCCGCAACTTCAACAACTACCGCACCAGGGTCCTCCTCTACGCCGGCAAACCCCACTGGCGCACCCTCGACTCGATCACCATCCCCTAACCCCACCAAAATCCGATGAGCC
>WPCI01237677.1_pt1 | contig 32693 bp, 24 predicted proteins | sample 5399871 | NCBI WGS metagenome assembly WPCI01 (sample SAMN12869469, study PRJNA574797) | sludge metagenome | isolation source: wastewater treatment of pH7 | place: China:Beijing | collected 2019-05-20 | reverse complement strand
TTTTTATTTTTTTGGGTTTTTTGGGCCGGTTGTGGGGGGGGGGGGGGGGGGGGCGCCCACCCCCCCCCCACCCACCCTCAAGAATTCAACGAGCCGGGACTGGAACTGCTCAGTCCTGCTGCTCTTCGCTGCGGTCGCCGCTCCACAGGGTGTGGAACACGCCCTCGCGGTCAGTGCGGTGATAGGTGTGTGCACCGAAGAAATCACGCTGACCCTGAATGAGGTTTGCGGGAAGCTTCTCGGAGCGAACGCCATCGTAGTAGGACAGGGAGGACGCGAACGCCGGGATGGGAATACCGCTGAGGGCGGCGTAGGAGACGATGAGGCGCCAATCCGTCACTGCCTTGGCTATCTCCACTGAGAAGTAGTCATCGGCAAGAAGCAGCGGCAGCTCGGGGTTGCGCTCGTAGGCCTCGGTGATGCGATTGAGGAACACGGCGCGGATGATGCAGCCTCCGCGCCAGATGCGGGCCATGGCGCCCAGATCAACGTTCCAGTTGTATTCGTCCGAGGCGGCTCGAATCAGTTCGAAGCCCTGCGAGTATGCCACCATCTTGGAGGCATAGAGCGCTCGACGGATCGATTCGATGAAGGCCTCGCGATCATCAATCGGCATGCCGGCGGTGTGCGGAGCCAGAGATTCCTGGGCCGCCAGTCGCTGGGGTACCGAGCCGGAGAGCGAGCGAGCGAAGGTGGCCTCGGCGATGCCGGTGACCGGAATACCGAACTCAGCGGCATTCTGTACGGTCCAGGCGCCAGTTCCCTTCTGTGAGGCGCGATCCAGAACGATGTCCACGAACGGCTGGTTCGTCTTGGCATCGATGTGCTGCAAGACATCGGCGGTGATCTCGATGAGGTAGGAGCCGAGTTCGCCCTTGTTCCACTCCTCGAAAACCTTGCCGATCTCGGTGGCGCTCATGCCGAGGGCCTTGCGCATGAGGTCGTAGGCCTCGGCGATGAGCTGCATGTCCGCGTACTCGATGCCGTTGTGGACCATCTTGACGAAGTGCCCGGCGCCGTCGGGGCCAACGTGGGTGCAGCACGGCGTGCCATCCACGTGAGCTGAGATCTTCTCGAACATGGGCCCGAGGCGATCGTAGGATTCAGGGGTTCCACCGGGCATGATCGAAGGCCCCTTGAGGGCTCCCTCTTCGCCACCGGAAACGCCAGCACCCACGAAGTGCAGGCCGCGTGCCCGGATGGATTCCTCACGGCGACGGGTGTCGTGGTAGTTGGCGTTGCCACAGTCAACGATGATGTCGCCCGGCTCCATGAGGGAGGCGAGCTCCTCGATCACGGCGTCGGTGGGGCCGCCAGCCTTGACCATGATGATGGCCACTCGTGGCGTGGACAGTGAACTGACGAAGTCCTCCATGGACTCGGAGGGGTGGAACTCGCCCTCGCTGCCGTGTTCGGCGAAGACTTTCTCCGTCTTGGCAGAGCTGCGGTTGTGGATGGCGACCTTGTAACCCTTGTGGGCGAGGTTGCGGGCCAGATTGGAACCCATGACGGCCATACCAGTAACGCCGATATCTGCGACGCCCTTGGCTGGGGTGGGGATGGACATGCTCTCTCCTTAGAGTCGGTACAACCCCATGGTATGCGTCTGGGACTGAGGTCCGCAGGCACGTCCCGTGAATTCCTTTGGTTACTTGTTCGCTGATCGCGTTCAACGATCCGAGCATGAGGCTGAGAGGTCACCCCATGAAGAGACCTTCTCGGATGGGCATCCATTCCTGAAACCTCTTGAAAGTTCGGTGCGCCGAAAACTAGGATTCACATATACGAAACCACGTCAATTCGACGTCGCCTGCTGACGGCGCCACTGAGGAGCGCAGTTAGCGATGTCACGGACGGAAGAGAAAGCGCCCGCGCAAGCCAGCCGGACTCTGCGCAACACTCTGCGCAACAGAGCCATCCGCCCCGCCAACCGCACGTCCCTTGAGGAAATCAACGGAACTGTCAAGATCGCGCCCCGCGAAACCGGGTTCCTCAGGAGCCTGCTCTCCTTTTCCGGCCCCGGCGCGCTCGTTGCGGTCGGCTACATGGACCCGGGCAACTGGGTGACATCCATTGGAGGCGGCCAACAGTTTGGCTACCTGCTGCTGAACGTCATTCTGCTCTCGAGCCTTGTGGCCATGCTCTTGCAGTACATGTCCGCAAAACTTGGAATCGTCACCGGGATGGATCTGGCGCAGGCGACCCGCGCACACACGGGCCGCAAACTCGGCGTCGTCCTGTGGATCAGCACCGAGTTGGCAGTGATGGCCACGGATGTTGCAGAGGTCATCGGTGCCGCGATCGCGCTCCACCTGCTGTTCGGCATGCCTCTGCTCATGGGAGTATGCCTGACGGTCCTGGATGTCCTGTTGCTCCTGCTCCTGATGAAGTTGGGCTTCCGAAAAATCGAAGCCATCGTGGCGACGCTCATCATCACGATCGTCGCGGTCTTCGTCTACGAGGTCGTTCTCGCCCAGCCGGACATGACTCAGGTGGCGGTTGGCTTCCTGCCATCCACGCAGATCCTGCATCACCAGCAGCTCATCATGGCGCTGGGGATCGTCGGAGCGACGGTCATGCCCCACAACCTGTACCTGCATTCGGCGCTCGTGCAGTCGCGCGCCTACGATCGGACGGACGAAGGGCGTGCCCATGCGATGAGGTTCGCGACATGGGACTCCAACATTCAACTGGGCGCGGCCTTCTTCGTCAATTGTCTCCTGCTCCTGCTGGGCGGCGCGCTGTTCTTTGGCAAGCCGGGAGATCTGTCCACCTTTGGCTCGCTCCATGATGCACTTCAGAACCCGGAACTGGCGGGTAGTGTTGCGAGCCCCGTGCTCTCCACACTCTTTGCCGTCGCTCTCCTCGCCTCCGGCCAGAATTCGACGATCACCGGTACCCTGACCGGTCAGGTGGTCATGGAGGGATTCATCCACCTGCGCATTCCGCTGTGGCTCAGACGCCTGGTCACGCGGCTCCTCGCGGTCATTCCAGTCGTGATCTGCACCGTCATCTTCAACGGCTCGGAGGTGGCTCTGGAACAGTTGCTCGTGTATTCACAGGTGTTCTTGTGCGTGGCGTTGCCGATCTCGATGGTCCCGCTCGTGTGGTTCACATCGTCGAAGAAGATCATGGGAGAGAGGTTCGTCAACAAGCGGTGGATTTGTGCCTTGGGATGGCTCTCAACGGCTGTGCTCACTGCCCTCAACCTGCAGCTCATGTGGAGTCTGGCGCAGGGCCTTCTGTAGGTGGGCGCACACCTCTCCGACTGGTCAGGTGCGGGACCATGCGGCCCTGAAAAGGTGGGCCAGCACGGTGTTGGGAAGAGCCTGACCACGTCAGCTTGAACGACGGCGAACTCTCATCGGCGGCGAACTCGGCTCACCTGCGTTGATCGTCGCGAACGCAAAGCGGGGTCCGGGACTCTGATCAAAGAGTCCCGGACCCCGGGAGGTTCACGAAGCAGCTCAGCCGTTCAGCGCCGCGGAGACCACGGCCTTGGCCTCTTCCTGGACCTGAGCCAGGTGCTCAGCCCCCTTGAAGGACTCGCCGTAGATCTTGTAGACATCCTCGGTGCCGGAGGGGCGGGCGGCGAACCACGCATTCTCCGTCACGACCTTCAATCCACCGATCTTGGCCCCGTTTCCGGGCGCGGCCACCAGCTTGGCGATGATGGGCTCTCCCGCGAGCTCCGTCGCGGTGACGTCCTCGGCCGCCAGCGCACCCAGCTTGGCCTTCTCCTCCTTGGAGGCAGCGGCATCAATGCGGGCGTAGGCGGAGGCGCCGTACTTGGCAACCTGTTCCTCGTGCAACTGCGACGGCGACTTTCCGGTCACGGCGATGATTTCCGCGGCCAGTAGGTCCATGATGAGACCGTCCTTGTCCGTTGTCCACACGGTTCCGTCCTTGCGAAGGAAGGAGGCTCCGGCGGACTCCTCGCCGCCAAAGCCGAGTGTGCCGCCCAACAGGCCGGGCACGAACCACTTGAAGCCGACGGGAACTTCGATGAGCTCGCGGCCGATGCCATCAACCACGCGGTTGATGAGTGAGGAGGAGACCAACGTCTTTCCGACGCCGGTACCCGGGCCCCACCCGGGGCGATGAGTGAACAGGTACTCGATCGCCACGGCGAGGTAGTGGTTGGGGTTCATGAGCCCGCCATCGGGAGTCACGATGCCGTGGCGATCCGAATCGGCGTCGTTGCCGGTGGCCACATCGAAGGGGGCGTTGCCGTCCGCGTCCGGGGTCATGCGCTCGCGTAGCGAGGCCATGGAGTAGGGGGAGGAGCAGTCCATGCGGATCTTGCCGTCCCAGTCCAGAGTCATGAAGGGCCAGCGAGGATCGGCCTCGGGATTCACCACGGTGAGATCGATGCCGTACTTCTCGGCGATTGCACCCCAGTATTCGACGGAGGCACCGCCCATCGGGTCTGCACCGATGCGCACGCCGGCCTCGCGGATGGCGTCGAAATCGATGATGTCGGCCAGGGAATCCACATAGAGCCCACGGAAGTCGAAGCCCTTGACGGACTTGACGGCCTCCTCATAAGGTACCCGCTTGATGTTCCTCCAGCCCGCCGCAATCAGTTCGTTGGCCCGTGCGGCGATGACTGAGGTTGCATCGGTATCGGCGGGGCCTCCCGTGGGCGGGTTGTACTTGAAGCCGCCGTCGCGCGGTGGGTTGTGGGACGGGGTGATGACGATGCCGTCTGCGAGGCCCGATCCGGTCTGGCGCAGGCCGGATTCGGATCCGACGCCGTTGGCCACGAGGATCGCAAGAGAGACCGCAGGAGTGGGTGTGTAGGAGCCGCGTGAATCGATGCGTACGTCCGCGCCATTGGCGACCAGAACCTCGACGGCGGTCTTCTCAGCGGGATCGGACAGGGCGTGGGTGTCGCGCCCGATGAAGATTGGACCGTCGTAGCCCTGGGAGTCGCGGTACTCAACGATTGCCTGCGTCGTGGCGGCGATGTGCGCCTGGTTGAAGGCGCCGTCGAGCGAGGAGCCACGGTGTCCCGAGGTGCCGAATACGACGGCTTGTAGCGGGTTGGAGGGATCCGGCTCAATGTCATGGTAAGCGGAAAGAAGCTCATCGACATCGATGAGATCTTCGGGGAGTGCGGGAAGTCCAGCGCGTTCGTTCATGGTTCCGATTGTCGCACGTCACATCTTTTTCCGCAGGCAACTTCCGGCGCAATTCGCGTCAGTCTCGCTTCGTGAACGGGCGCGGGGGATTTGTGACGCCCCGGGTGATATGTGACGCCGCTGACAGCGTCAACGGCGTCACATATCGCGGGGACTGTCACTTTTGGGGGCTCTCCATCATACTTCTTTCGTCATCGTACTTCTGATGTGGCCCCACATCATCTGATGCCGTAACCGAGAATCAGTCGGTCAGGGAATCAACGTACTCCTGGTTGTCGGACACCCACTGCTCGATGATCTCGGAGTACTTGTCCGGATCGGAGTTCTCGTTGAGCAGCTTGTTCTCGAGATCGTGCAGCTGCTCAGAGGACATGGTGAAGTCTGACAGCCACTGCGCAACCTCGGGGAAGTCCTCCTGGAAGGTGGAGCTGCCGTAGGAGTAGATGATCTCTGCTTCGCCCAGCGTGAGCTCGGGATCCTCGAGATCCTTGATCGGGAAGGCGTCGTAGGCCCAATGCGGGCGCCACAGAGTCACGACGATGTTCTCACCGTTGTCCGTGGCCGTCTTCAATTCGGAGAGCATGGCCGGGGTGGAAGAGGTCATGTAGTTGAAACCCTCCAAGCCGTAGGTGGGGATCACGACATCCTCGGTCACCTCGGTGAGGCCGGCGCCGGGCTCGATGCCGACGAGCTGATTGTTGAACAGATCGGCATTGTCCGCCAGCTCCGTCAGCGAATCGATCGGAGCGTCCTCGTTCACTGCGATGGTGAGCTTGGCGTCGTCGTACCAGGCGCCAAGCTCTACGATGTCGTCCCCGTAGGAGTCGAGATAGCTCCTGTGGGTGACGGGCAACCACACGTCGAGGAGGGCGTCAACGTCACCGGTGCTCAGGGCCAGGAAAGCGGCTCCGGGATCGGCGTTCTCCAGAGTGACGTCGTAGCCCTTGTCCTCCAGGATGTACTCCCACAGGTGAGAGACCGCAATGGCCTCGTCCCAGTTGAACAGGCCGATGGTGATTTCCTTCGAGTCACCATCGTTGCTGCTGGCGTCGTCGCCTCCGCAGGCGGACAGCGCAAGAACTGCTGCGGCGCCAACCGCGATGATTCCGGTCCGGGTAGGGTTCTTCATGATGTTTCCTTTCCTTCTGCGCGTGAGCACAGTTGTTCTGGATGTACGTCGAGTGAGAGAGCCCCGACGAGTGAGCTTTTCTCAGGCCGCCGGTACGGTTTCCGGCTCCGCCTGCCTTGTCTTCTTCTTCTTCGCGGAGTGGCGTTTGTCCTTGCTGCCGAATCCTCCGGTGATGCGGTCGAGGATCATGGCCAGGATGACGACGGAGGTTCCTGCCTCAAAGCCGAGCCCGACGTTGACGCGGTTCAGGCTGGCATAGACCTGCTCTCCGAGGCCTCCGGCCCCGACCATGCCGGCGATGACCACCATGGACAAAGAGAGCATGATGACCTGGTTGACTCCGGCCATGATCGAGGGCATGGCCAGCGGCAGCTGGATCTGACGGAGCACCCGACGCGGCGAGGAACCGAAGGCGTATCCGGCCTCCACCACTTCCTTGTCCACGCCGCGAATACCCAGCTCCGTAAGGCGTACGCCCGGAGCCAGCGCAAACAGGATCGTGGCGACCATTCCCGGTGTGACACCGAGGCGGAAGAGCATGAGAGCCGGAATCAGGTACACCATGGCGGGCATGGTTTGCAGGAAGTCGAGAATCGGTCTGATGATCGCGGATGCGGTGTCGTTGCGTGCAGCCAGAATTCCCATGGGAATGGCAATGATCAACGCAATCCCACTGGCGAGCAGCACGAGGGCGAGGGTCTGCATTGCGGAGTTCCACTGAGAGAATCCGACGATGAGAACGAGCCCGATCGCCGAACCGAGAGCGAGCCTCCAGCCCTTGGCCAGAAATGCCAACACGACAACGACGATGATGACCACCCAGAAGGGGACCGATGTCAGTGCGTCTTCGATGCCGTCGTAAGCTCCCTGCAGAACCTTGCGAATGAAGGTGAAGAGCCATCCGAGAGAGCGAATCAGCCAGTCGATGCCGGCTTCGACCCACCGACCGAAGGGGATGCGAAAGTCACTCATGCGCGGACCTCCTCGTCGCTTGTCATGCCGTTCAAGGTGGCGTCGATGACCTCCATGGGAACCATCTGAATTGGGGTCAGAGTGGTCTGTGCGTCCGCGGGCGTATTCGCCAGCGCCGCAAGCAGGGTGATGCGCGGGACCACGCCGAGCAGCCGGTCCTTGTCGTCGACGACGGCGATGGGTAGTGGGCTCTCGATGGTCAGCTCGAACAGATCGGAGATGTACTGATCCCGATGGACCTTCGAAGGAAGGGGTTGGATGATCGATTCAAGGTCGGAATGACCGGCACGAACGTGGGCCAGAACCTCGGTGTCGCGTACGTATCCAACGACCCGGCGTGCCGACGTCATCACGAAAACCGTGGGCGTCTGCAGGTCGCGCATGATGCGCAGCGCGGTACGGGGACCGGCTGCGGCACGCACCACCGCACGCGGTGGCTCCATCACATCGTTGGCGGTCAGGACCTTGGCGCGGTCCACGTCCTGTACGAACTTGGCCACGTAATCGTTGGCAGGGTCGGTGAGGATGTCGTTGGGGGTACCAACCTGAACCACTCGTCCGTCGCGCATGACCGCGATTCGATCGCCGAGGAACATGGCCTCGTTGAGATCGTGGGTGATGAAGACGATGGTCTTCCCCAGTTCATCCTGCAACTCGTGCAGGAGCTCCTGCATTTCGCGGCGAATGAGTGGATCGAGAGCGGAGAAGGCCTCGTCCATGAGGAGGATCTCGGTGTCTGCGGCGAAGGCACGGGCAAGTCCCACGCGCTGCTGCATGCCACCCGACAGCTCGCTGGGCAGATTGTCCTCCCAGCCAACAAGACCCACGCGCTCAAGCCAAGATTGAGCCCGCTCCCGCCGTTCCGCCTTGGCAACGCCCTGAATCTCCAGACCGTAGGCCACGTTCTCAAGAACGGTGCGGTGGGGAAGCAGGGCAAAGTGCTGGAACACCATGGACATCTTCTCGCGGCGCAGATCACGCAGCTTTTCGCCCTGCAGCCCGTTGACCTCCGTACCTGCAACCTCAACTGATCCCCGGGTGATGGGGTTCAGCCCGTTGAGCATGCGGATGAGGGTGGATTTTCCGGAGCCGGACAGGCCCATAACCACAAAGATTTCGCCGGATTGGACGTCGAAGTTGGCGTCGATGACTGCGGCGGTACCGTACTCCTGCAGCTCGTCGCGCGACTTTCCTCTGTCCAGGCCCTTGAGAACTTCCTTGGGTCTGCGACCGAAAACCTTGTATAGGCCTGAAACCTTGACGGCCGATGAGCTGCCTGGTCTCGCCTCGGATTGGACACTACTCACATAGACTCCTTGCACGTGCAAGTTATGTACTCAGGGCCCGGGTTTGAAGGGCTGGGTCCTTGCCGTCGTGAGCGGCGAAGCAAACGTGAGTCGAATAATCTCACTCCCATGCGAGCAACCATCGGGGTCGCTACAAGCACCAAGACAAACCATACGATCGCCGGTTACGCCCGTGAAATGGCTTTCCCAAGCCAAAATTGGGGGCCAGCGTGCGCGGGCCAAGTGTTAACGCGTTAAACGCACTCCAGTGACGCTAACAACCCCTCATAGGGGATTTCAACCTTTTTTGGTGTTTTTGTGCAACTACCCTCAGAATCGAAAAATGCACTATTTGACATCGGAAAATATATGTTTTTGACGAGACGAGCTGGACTATTCCTCATGGTGACGGGGAATACTCGCAAAGGGGTGGATTGGCGAGGATGTCAAGTTCTGCAGTCATTTCGAGGACTACAACCAGGATTCTCTCAGGGAGACGAACTGGAGATTTTCGGTCGCGAGAGATCTCTTGAGCAGGAGAACCAGAGCTGGTCAGCCCGTTCAGTCGCGTTTGAGGACCAGAAAACCGTTGTGGTGATATGCGACGGCCCATTGCCCGCCGTACTTTTCGCTGGCCCAGAGCTCCGATCCTTCCGGGGCGCTGAGAGCCGCGTGAGAGGGCCCCACGATGATTGTGTCCACGTGGGCGTCCGCCACCGTTCCTTCCCAGTAGGCAGTATTTCCCGGTACCACGTACGCCAACATCCGGATATCGGCGACGACGGCGCGGCCCGTTCCGACTTCTTCCACCGCACTCCTTCCGGCCTCGCAGTCGTAGGCATGGAAATCATTGGCGCCGCGGAGGAAGGAACCCATGGGCCCGTTCCATGACATGGCGAGGCTTGGAATCATGGCGCACAGTACTGCGGCCGGGACAATCTTGCGCTGCCACGAGTGGCGCAGGCGCTCGAAGTTCTTGGTGCGCTCCACGCCGTCGATCAGGGCAGCCGCCGCGATGGGAACCAAAATGGCTGAATAGTGCCAATCCCAGCCCCAGTAGTATGGCACGTTGCCAGCGAAACGCCATGCCAATGTTGGAACCATCAGCCAGATGAGCGGGCTGCGTAGCCCGACGATCCCCGCGCTGAGCGCCAGAAGCATCAGCGTCACGATCTTTTGTCCGGGACCGAACAGGCTCGTGAAGAAGCCCAGAAGGCCGGGAAGGGCATCCTGGGCTTCCGACAGTCTGTTGGTGTAGTCCCAACCGCCATTCGGGTTGAGGAGGGGGAGGATGACGGCGATCGAGGCGACGAACCAGAACAAGCCCCATATGAACATGTACGCGCTGGGGGTCTGATGCCACGAGGCGAGCGTATCGCGCAGACTCGCCCACGTGCGGAGTGGGAACGGAGGTCCCGACGCGGCCCGGGGAGCGCCCGCAACTTCTGGGATGTCCGGGACGCTCGTCGCGTCGCCTCCTCCGGACTCGGCAGCTCGACCCCGAACAGCGCGTACTTGCCCCGCCGCCATGCTCTCCTGTTCCCGATTGGACGCCCGACCCCAGTCGAGCCACAGCAGAATCAACCCGAAGGCGGCCACGGTCAGGCCGAGATCTTCCTTGACGAAGACGAGCATGCCCATCTCGATGCAGGCCGCGCGGTGCTTGCCCTCGAGCCAGTGCACGAGCCCGAAGGCGAGCAACGGCACCGCAAAGGCGATTTCGTGGAACTGCGCCGCGACTGCCCCGGCCAAGCCCCAGCTCAGAATGTAGCCCACTCCCAGCAAGCTGCCCCAGCTCGTGCCGAGCCTTGTTCGCGCCAGCCGAGTGATTGGGACACTGGACCATGCGAAAAGCAGTCCCTGAAGAATCAGGAGAGAGAGCCCGGAGGGAAAGAGCCGGAAGACTGGTCCCAGGGCGACGAGAATCGGATGGAAGTGATCGCCGAGTAGGTTGTAGCCCGGGCCCTTGATGTCGACGATTGGCGCATCGAGCCGCGCATACTGCTGGGCGAGTTGGGTGAAGATTCCCAGATCCCAGGACGGTGAGACAAAACTGCGCCATTGCGCCACGGAGAAGGCCGTGAACAGGACAGCCCCGGTGACCGCCACGAGCCAGGCGATGGGGTCCGGTTTCCATGAACGCAGGAGTTCCTGCCCTGCCTTGACAAGAGAGGACCACGTCCGCGCGAGAGCGAACCCTGGGTTTGAGGTGGTGTGAGGTTGACTCGGCCTCACACGAGGTCTCTCTTCTGGCAGTAGCGCAGCGCGAACCAGCCGAGAGGCACGCGCCCCCAGAAGGTGAAGAGCCGATAGAGAATCGCAGTGGAGAACGCGATGGATGCAGGCACTCCCGCAAGTGTGAGACCACCGGTCAAGGCCGCTTCGACGGGACCGATACCACCCGGCGATGGGACGAGCGAACCCACCGAATTGGAGACCAGGTAGGTCACGGCGAGGGTGACGACGGGAAGGGTGTAACCAAAGGCTGCAAGCGACCCGCCAAAGGCGGCCACGAATGCGACAGTTTGCAGCGTGGATCCGAGGAATCCATAGAAGACCCGGCTGGGGTGGGTCCCGAGCCAGACGAGTCGGGGCCAGATCTGGTCGATTGTGGGCCGAATCTTCTCCAGAATCCAATGTCTGATCGGTTTGATGAGGAAGACGATGACGAGAGCGGCTGCAATTCCCAGGAATGCGATGACCACACTGCCCGTGGGAACCGAGAATGAGCCGATGTCGCCCGTCAGAAGGCCGAGTATCACCAGCATGAGCACTGTGGTGACGAACTGGGCAACCTGCACCACGGAGACCGTTGCGATGGCCACCGGCATGGGTACCTTGTTCTTTTGCAGGAAGCGGAGGTTCAGTGCGGCCGGGCCGATGCCTGCCGGGGCAACCAGATTGACCACCGAGGCGGCAACCTGCACCAACGTGGCCTCCCGCAGCGAGAGCTTCTCCGCCGTGTAGGCCTTGAGAATGATGGCTGCTCCCACGTACGTGAACAACCCCGCAATGAAGCCGAAGACCATCCAGCCCGGTACGGCTTGGGAGATGGTGTCCTTGAGTTGCTCGAAGTTGACCGAACCAAACAGCAGGTACACCGCCACCAGACCGATCGACACGGTGATGACGGTCTTCGGCGAGAAGCGACGCAGCTGCATCGGCTCGACGTCGCTCACTTCGGGAATGGCCACGAGGAGGGCATCGCGTAGAGCTTGCAGCTGCTTCCTGTCCGAGAGCACCTGCAGGGTTTCGTGGGGAAGAATCGCCTTCTGAATGATGGGGGCCATGGTGATGAGCTGGTCCAGAGGTAGACGGCGCTGGGCGGAGGCGAGAGCCCGCTCCACCCCAACATGTGCTGCGAGAGCCGCGACGGCCTGGGCCATGTCGATGCGCCGAGCAACCTCGTTCGAGGCAATCGAACCGCTGTGCCAATGCAGCAGTTCAAGGTGATTGTCACGCACGGTGAGAGTCCCGGCGTGAATGTCGCCGTGGGACAGCCCACGAGCGTGCGCCTCCTGCAGTAGATCCCACAACTCATCCAGAACGGAATCAGGAACGGCCTCCGGCTCCAGATCCTGCAACGCCCTGGCGCCATTCAGCTCGAAAGCGGCCAGCATTGATTTGTCCGATGAGGAAATCCTCAACGAGCGATCCGGACACACCTGCGCGTTCGTGGCAGCGAGCTCCATGAGAGCCAGTCGCTCCGCCGAGGCCTCGATTGTCCTCTCGGATCGTCGCGTGGTGGTGGTCAGTGTGATGCGGTTCCACATGGATGACAGTACGCCGACGATGTGCTGGTCGGCATCAAGAAGGGAGAGGTGATGGGCCTTTCCGTCCTCCGCCACGGCGAGGTAGTTGCGAGAGGCATCCGATCCCAGCGGCGGGTGATAGTCCCGGATGACTTGCGCTTGCAGGAGTTCGGGATCGATGCTGCCATCGACCGGCAGGTTGTTGCTGTCCTCGTGCTCGAGATCCTCTTGGGTGGTTCCGAGTTCCGGGGCGGTGTCAGTTGGCGCGGAGGTTTCGGCTGCCATGCCGGTACCGAGGCTGGCGGAGCCGCCGAGACGGGCATCAGTGGAGGTCACGGCATATGAGTCTTTGCCATTGGCCGCACCGCCCGCCTCGGGTGGCACGCCCTGAGGGGCCTTGCCGGAGGCGTCGGGGACAGTTGCTTCCGGCGATTTCGAGCTTTCTTCCGATTCAACGGTGTGATCCTCGGAATCGGCGCGCGACTCCCCGGGATCCTTGCCTCTCAGCGTGGCACCGGCGTTGTCGATAATGGCGCGAATCTGAGAGAGCCCGTAGCGGTCCACGTATCCGAGTGGGGCCTCGGTTGTGGTACTCCAAGCGGCCAGTTCGGCATCTTCGGGCAACGCATCGATGCGCACGATCTGCGTGGCATCGATGCCGGCTCGGCGCACGAGATGGATGAGTTCCATTTCGGTGCTGCGATCCGGAACATCGCCCGCGATGTAACGGGCCATCTGACCGCAGAACATGCCCAGGAACACGGTGATAACGGCGCCGGGAAGCGTTTGGTTCCCCTGCAGCACGGAAATGACGAGAGCCACGGAAAGCAGGGGCCATCCCCACGAGGTGGTCTTGGAGGCACGCCCGGATCCGGCGACGGTCAGAAGCGCAGAGATCACTGACACGTAGGGCAACAGGTTGATGATCGACTGTTCGCTGAGAGAATCGGAAAGCTGCCCTGTAATCGGGGACAACGGGAAATAGTTCTCGAACAACCAGAGAAGACCGTATGAAATGGCCACGGCCGAAGCGACGCTCGCAAGAGCGGTCAACAGGCTCCGCAGCCGCCGATGCCACAGCAGATCGATGATGACGGCGAGTGGCAGGAAGAAACTCAGCAATCCCTCGAGAACATTGATCGGCATGAAGAGGATCGATTCGAGGATCCCCGAAGTTGCCGTGCGCACGTCACGAGTCACCGCGAGCGTTGTTGCCGAGCCGTACACGGCCAATAGCATGACCAGGGCGATGCCCATCAGCGACATGATGGCGGAGACGAGGTCGCGTGGGCGACGTACCCAACGTACGACTTCGTCCACAAGGACGACGTCGCGGCGTGGCCCCGACTGTTTCGTCGCGTTCGACATTCCGACCTCCTTCACACAGAGCAGTCTACGGGTTGGGTCCGACGAATTTTGTCATGTGCTGGGCTGAACTTGTTGTTGCTTATCGGCCCTCGGCCTGATCTTCCGCGGTTTTGGAGGTCAACCATTCTGGGATGTTCTCCGGTGAGCGGGGGAAGGAGGCGAGATCATCCCTCCACACCTTCGGGGGAACCTGGTGAGCCCAGCGGGGCTCGTCGTTGAGATTGACCGTGACGTTCGCTTTGCCCTGCGTATCGAACTCGAAGACGAGGACGAACGGTGCCCCAACCTCCTCCCGGTAGAGCACCTTCTTCAGTTGGCCCACGTAGTGAAGAATCGCGGTCGGCAGCAGGTTGACGGTGATCTCCTTCGTTGCAACCTCCTCGGTGCCAAACGCGTTGGTGGAGGTGGTCGACTCTGCGGAAGAAGAATCGGTGAGGGCTGCGTCGTCGTCCTTGTCCTCGGGAACCGTGGCCGAGGCCGCGAAATGGGCCATCTGCCCCACGAGCTGGATGTAGAGCTTCAGCCTGCTCCAGCCGGTGGGGGCGATATTGGTGAGGAGCGCGAAGATATCCGCCATCAGGGCCTGTGCGTCGGAGTTGTTGCGTGCTCGTGAGGCCTTGAGTGTGACCGCTGGGCGCGACGAGACATCCCAAGTGTTTGGCCGGGCCTCACGGGACGCCCTGTTGGTCAGGGCGCTGAAGGCAACGATCGCGGTGCTCGTGGCCTGCGCGTACCGAGAGAATCCCGCTGCCTGGGTGAGCGGGGCGTCGAGTGCCAGGGAAACAACGTGGGCCTTGAGTTCGCCGTCGTCCGCGGTGACGGCGCGAACGATCCGCACCGGAATGTTCTGATGGCGCGCCACATCCTGATGTTCGAAGATGTTGAGATCCTCGTGGTATGCAATGCGTTTGGCCCACAATCCGGTGGGCAGCTCTTCAAAACCCTCCTCGCCGCGCGGCTGGCCCGGCGTCACCATGGTGAGGGCCACGGGTTTGCTTGTTTCCTCGTCCAGTTCAACTTCGACCGGAAGAATCCCCCATTCCCGGGGCAGAATTGGGCCGGTGAAAACCGAGGGGATGCAGGCCTTGAAAGCGCCCGTCTTGATGGTCTCCCATCCCCAGGCAATACCGTGATAGACGCCGCGCAGCTCCGGTTCCGCACTGCCCGGGAAGAAGCGCCACAGGTGGGCCCCGGTGGTCAGGCGCGTCGGTTCAACCCACAAGAGCTCGGTCTCGATTCCCGCGCCCCGCGCCATCCCCGAACCGTTGAACGGTGGATGCTCCACGATGCCGCCCATGAATGCCTGCTCGTGCAGCGGACCGACGGCCAGACGGGTCTGGATGAAGGGGTTGGCCGGAACCTGCAGGATGTCGATCGGTTTGTCCGGGGAAAACGGTGAACCGGTTGTGCCGAGTCCGAACAGCGAGATGAAGTCGCCCACTTCGGTGACCCGCGAGACCTTGCTGGCTTCGACGGCAAAGCCGCCGAAGAAATCGAGACCATTCTTGAGGTAGGAATCGGCTTGACCGGCTGAGACGGCCAACTGGTATACGACGCTCACAGGTGCCCTTTCGGTGGCGAAAGTATGAAAAGATCACGCCGCAACCGATCGCGGATACCGGAGGACGCACCTACCACCCTAATGGCAAGCCACGAAGGTTACATCGCGCCCTGACGTTTCTCCGCGGTCAGCGCAGCCGATCGATACGTATTGACGCAGGTGGCTTGCGATCAAGCTGACCCCGGTATGCAACCACGATGGCCCCGGTATGCAGCGGCCAGTTACACAGGCGTGCAACCAAGCTCGCCCCAAGGGTGCAAACGGCATGGGGAGCCATGGTTCGGCAACGCAAACCGGGTCAGGATCGCGGCTTGGGAGGGCTGGTCAGGAGTCCTCAGCAGCAGGAGAATCAGGTTCCGTCGAGGTGGCGCCCCGATCGGAGGACGGGGCGTCATCCGGGGGTGCCGGAGTGCGATCTGTGGGTGCCAGAGTGCCCGAAGCGGAATCGGCCGCGCCCGAGCGTGGCTCCAAGTCCAACTCCGAGAGATGCTCGGGGGAGCCAGCCGAGGCGAGCCCGCGATTCTTCCTCATCCGCAGCACGATCCACGTCACCAGAGCCGCGACAACGACGCCAATGACCACCTTGGACAGTACGCCCACGTAGTTCTCGACCACGTGCCAGTTGGCTCCCAAGGCGTAGCCAGCGTAAATGAGGATGCTGTTCCAGATGAGGGAACCGGTGCCCGTCAGAAGAGTGAATCGCACCAGGTTCATGCGGGTGACGCCAGCGGGGAGAGAGATGAGAGAACGGAAGATGGGGATCATGCGCCCGAAGAAGACCGTCCACGAGCCGTGCCTGTCAAAGAATGCTTCGGTCTTGACGATGTCCGCAGGATTGACGAGGGGCAGCGAATTCAGAATCTTGCGGGTGCGCTCGCGGCCAAGCAGGGCACCGAGGGCATAGAGAGCAAATGCTCCCACCAGAGATCCGGCAGTGCACCACACGATGGCACCAAGCAGTGTGAATCCCGCCCCCGCCCCGGCGGAAAAGCCGGCGAGAGGCAGAATGATTTCGGACGGCAGGGGTGGGAAAAGATTTTCCAGTGCAATGAGGGAAGCAGCACCAAGCCCACCCAGGGCGTCGATGACATCAATGGCCCAGCCTGCAATTCCACCAAGTTCGGGTGTTCCATCGGAGGCGGCTTGTGCCACTGCGACGGCGGCGTCGCCTGTGACGAGCGACGTGAGGGTGGATTCGGCATCAAGTGTCGAAAGCAGGGTCTTTCTCCTTTGCTACATGAGGCATTCCGTAGCGTCGCGGTTGCCACCCGGATCTCAGGATGGTGCGCGGGGCGGAACGGATTCGTCTGTACATGAACCCGGCGTCATGTCTGGAGGTCAGTTTCTCAGGGAATTCTATGAATTCCCAAGGAAATGTGTGGCAGTTGATCGAGATTCCCGCGGGCTGTGCGCGGGATGAACGGGTGTGGGATCAACAAATGGGTGTGGGGCGTTGAGCCGTGCCTCTATTGGCAGCGCTCAACGCCCCACACCCATGTAGAAATCAATCACCTATCTGGGGGTTCGTCAGTCGAGGAAATCAACCAGCTGGGGCGCCACGCCCACGTAATTGGCGGGTGTGAGGGCGAGTAGGCGCTCTTCCACCTCGCGTGGAATGCCCAGGCCCTTGATGAACTCGCGCATGTCCTGCGCAGTGACCTTGCGCCCGCGTGTCAGTTCCTTGAGTCGCTCGTACGGGTTGCCCATCCCTGTTGCTCCGGCGATTTCCGCCGCGCGCATCGCCTGCTGGATGGGCTCGCCGAGAACCTCCCACGCCTGGTCGAGATCGCGGGCCAGAACTGCAGGGTTGGAATCCACACCGGAGATTCCCCGGCGCAGGTTGTCGATGGCCAGAAGCGAATGCCCCAGTGCCACGCCGACGTTGCGCTGGGTGGTCGAATCCGTGAGATCGCGCTGCAGTCGGGATGTCACGAGCGTGGCCGCGAGTGATTCCAGCAGGGCAGAGGAGACCTCAAGGTTTGCTTCGGCATTCTCGAAGCGAATCGGGTTGACCTTGTGCGGCATGGTCGAGGAGCCCGTGGAACCCTGCGCCGCCAGATTTTGGTGAAAGTAGTCGAGCGAGATGTAGGTCCAGAAGTCAGTGGCGATGTTGTGTGCAATGCGATTGAAATGGGCGACGTCGGAATACAGATCAGCCTGCCAGTCGTGCGGCTCGATCTGGGTGGTCAGAGGATTCCACTCCAGACCCAGCCCCTCGACGAAGCTGCGTGAGATCGCGGGCCAATCGGCGGCGGGCACCGAGACGCTGTGTGCGCCGAAGGTGCCGGTGGCGCCGTTGATCTTGCCGAGGAAATCCGTGGCATTGATGCGGCGCAGTTGGCGGCGCAGGCGCGCCGCGAAGACGGCCATTTCCTTGCCCAATGTGGTGGGGGATGCCGTCTGGCCGTGGGTTCGTGAAAGCATCGGACGGTTTGCCTCAGTGTGGGCGAGATCCGCGAGCTGATCGGCCAGCGCGGTGGCAGCCGGTAGCCACACCTGCTCAATGGCTCCCTTGATCACCAGCGCGTAGGAGAGGTTGTTGATGTCCTCAGAGGTGCAGAAGATGTGCACGATCTCGTGCATCGAGGCCAAGGAGGTCTCGCGACCCAGAGCATCGGCGGCGGTGTTGAGCCGGCGCTTGAGGAAGTACTCCACCGCCTTGACGTCGTGGCGGGTTTCCGCCTCGATCTCGGCCATCTCTGCAATCTCATCGGCCCCGAAGGTGGCCGGGATGGACCGGAGGTGGGCGACGTCGTCGTCGCTGAGAGTGGGGGCACCGGGCAAAACCTTGTTCTGGGCGAGGTGGATGAGCCATTCGACCTCAACGTGCACGCGAGCGCGGTTGAGTGCGGCTTCGGATAGGAAGTCAACGAGCGGTGCGCTCACGCTGCGGTAGCGACCATCGAGAGGGCCGAGCGCAATTGCAGGCGAGACATCGGCGAGCGGGAGGAAATCGGCGAATTGTGCAGAGCTCATGGGGACATTCTTCCACGGGCGGCCGGGTCGATGCCGTTGGTGCTCAGCGATATCGGTAACAGGGTGCGTGCCGGTCCCCACCTGGTTCGGGTGCCGAGACTTTCGTGGCTCGAAGGCCGATGGCTGCTGAACGAGGTTTCGTGTTCGGCATGGTATTGCCGGAAACGATGGCGGTTTTGAGGGAGCCCTGCATCTGGTTGTGTGTGCGACTGGCTCGGAGGTGCTCAGATGTAGCCGCGGGCGGTGCTGATCGTCTGCGATCCGTAACTTCCCCCGAAGAGCGCGGCATGCACGATGAGGATGTGGAGCTGGTGTAGTCCAATGCGCTGCTGCCACCCGTCCGCCAGAGGCGAGACCTCGTGGTATGCCCGGTAGATGCGTTCAGCGAATGGGGTGGAGAAGACCGTCAGTTGAGCTAGGTCTGATTCGGCGTGACCGCCCTGACAAGCGGGGTCGATGAGTACAGCGAGAACGGTTGCATCTGTTGGCGAGTGGTCATCAGTTCTCTCGCTCATGAGCACTCGTTCATGAACATCGGCGCCGGGATGGCACCAGAAGATGTTCCCGGCCCACAGGTCGCCGTGGAGGAGCGCGGCGTCGGTCTCGACAAGGCTCGGCTGCGGGGAGTCGAAGTCGCCGTCGCGCAGCCGCTCGCACAACGTCTCGATGATGTGGGCCCCGGATTGGTGAATCGCCCCATTGTTCCGGGCGGTCTTCAAGTAGGGGAGGATACGATCCGTGGCGTAGAACTCTCCCCAAGGGCGACCGGGGGAGCCGGGGGCCACCAGGCGCAGTGGGGCGTCACCCATTGCGGCCGTGATGCTGGTTTCGGCGCTGATCGTGGTTGCGCGATCGGCGGCTTGCTGTGTGTCGTTGCCTGAAGTGGCGTCGCCTGAAGTGGCGTTGCCTGAAGTGTCGTTGCCTGAACTGGCGTTGCCTGAAGTGGCGTTGCCTGAAGTGGCGTTGCCTGAAGTGGCGTTGCCTGAACTGGCGTCACCTGTGCCCGCTGCGTCGATTGCATCGCGCTCGACGTCGGCGAGTCCCGCTGGAGCCTGCCCGAACACGCGCACGCCCTCGGGACAGAAGGCATGTGTACGGGCCAGCTTCCGGCCGAAATCCTCTGCAGCCGCGGCATTGGAAGGAGCCGGATCCAGCTGTGCGGTCTCCAAGGAGGTGGTGCCAGCCGACAGGAGGCGGACTGTGGGCGCTCCACCGGCCCGGGCGGCGCGTCCGAGTTCGCGCAGTCCGGCTGCCTCGGCGGCAATGGCGCGCGTACTCCCACGCTTGACGAAAACCGCTGGCATGGGAACCTCCTTGACGGTCTGACTGTTTCTACGAGTGGTTTGGTGCGAGTGGTTTGGTGCGGGGATTCAGTGCGGGTGGTTTGGTGCGAGTGGAGATGTTCGGCTGACAACCTGCACGAGGAGGAGCCACCGCGCCGCACGCGTCACCCGGGTAGTGGCCCGCTAGGCGTTGCGGCGGTATTTGACGGGGAGGAAAAGATCGACGATCACGTTCACGATCCCGATGACGATTCCTCCCAGGAGCGCCGCCCAGAATCCGTTCACGTGGAAGCCCACCGCGAAGATACTGGTGATCCAGGAAGCCAGTCCGAGCATCGCAGCATTGACGACCACGAAGAAGAGACCGAGGGTCAGGATGTAGAACGGTATCGAGAGGATCATGACGATGGGGCGGACCAGCATGTTGACGAGGGCCAGAATGACGCCGGCCAAGATGTAGTACAACCAGACGTGGTCGCTGCTTCCAGTGACACTGATGCCGGAGACGATCTGGATGCACAACCACAGTCCAAGGGCGTTGACGAGGGCGCGGACAAGGAGCTTCATGCCTACAGTCTAGTGAGTGAAGCTGAGTTTTGAATCGGTGGCCCGGACCTGCATCGCCAACCACGTCGATGCGCAGGAGCGGATTTGCCAGCGCGATGGTGGGATGATGGGAGAAACGATGCCCGACGCCCCGGTTTGATGGTCCGTTGTTTCCTTCTCTCCGGGAAGATGGCATCTTCTGTACGGCACGAGTGACTCCTGCCATACATGGTTCTTGGCTCAGAGAAAGGAAAGAGTCGCGAGTATGCATTCGGACTCGGCGGTATCGATAGTAGCTCACGTGTTGCGGCATGGACCTTGTTCTCGAGCGGAGTTGGCGCGTGAACTCGGATTGTCTCCGGCCAGTCTGAGTAGATTGGTCCGCCCAATGATTGAGGCGGGACTCATGCGCGATGACCACATTGGTATTTCGAGCTCCGGAATGGGCAGGCCGACTCAGTTGTTGGACGTTGCCGTTTCCGAGCATCTTTTCGTGGGCGTCAACGTGGCGGGTGGGAGCCTCAACGGGGTGATCGTGAACGCGCGGGCTGACCTGATTGCCGAAGTGAACCACTCTCTGGCGGAGAAGACGTCGGAACTGGTGGGCAGGTCGATTTCGCGGCTCGTGGATGAACTCGTGGACGTTGCACGGGCTCCTTCGCCAGAGGGAGAGCGTCCGTGGGCGGGAGCCCGTGTGGAGAATGTGGCGATCAGTGGGACGGGCGGGAGTGTGGCTGGTACGGGCATTCTGGACAACGTCACAGCGTCGTACCCAATCGTGTCTCGCATTGTCGATGAAACCGAAGCCGTTCTTCTTCTGGAGCAATGGTTCGGTACCGGGATCGAGGCCGACAGCTTTGTGATGGTCACCGTGGGTGATGAGATTGGTTCCCGCTTCGCCAGTGATGTGGGGACAGACATCCAGTTCCTCAGCACCAAGGACGAGTTGCTCTCCTCGAGTTTTCCTCCGCGCTCTGCCGGGCACCCTGACGCGACGGCGCACCTTCCAATCGCGGGCGCCAGCGGCATCTGTCAGTATGGACACGTTGGCTGCGCGACGGGAACACTCGCCACTCCGGCCGTTCTGGCGCGAGCCCGGTCGGGACGTATCCTCATCGGCGACAGCGAACGCCGCCCGTTCAATCTCGCTGATCTCATGTATCTGGCGGATATCGGCGATGAACCATCGCGCCGTGCGCTGAGCGAATACGGTGCGAATCTGGCCACGTTCGTGACGATGATTGCCCGAGCAACCTCGGTCGCCGATGTGATCCTCGACGGCGAAGGTGTTGTGCTTCTGGGCAGCCAATGGGCCGACGAGTCATTCAAGGATGGGCTGACTCGTTTCAGTGTCCCGGGCATCGCCGAACTCAGAATTGTCAATCGCTCTGGGGATCTGGCTCGGAAGGCGCGGGCGGCGGCGGCGGTGGGAATCATGAGATGGCTGACGGGCATCGAGTCATAGGTGACGAACCACCCGGTGAGTCCCGTGAACCCGTTGGTCACCGGTCTTCAGCCCACCAATTCCACAACGCTGATTTTCGCCGTGACGCCATAACACCGCCTCTCAACCGGCCAGTGCCACATGAGATGGCCTCGTACTGACCACCCCACGGCCGTGTGCCCATGCGCCTAGCAGGCCTGGATGGTGTAGCCGAAGACGTGTGTGTGCCCCGGCTTGACCCAAGTAAGTCCCATGGAATTGTTGAAAGCATCCGGAGCACACGTCATCGGTTCGACCGCGAGCCCACGCCGGTTGACTTCTTCACCCGAATAGAGCTGCACCCATCTGGCATCCGACTCCAGGCATACGGCTCGCCCTGAGCGGGTGTCCCTCACCCGTAGCTGCCACCGTCCCTCCGGCAAATCCGTGAAAGCGTGGTCCAGAGATGCTGATCCGAGCACCCGCGGTTGGCTGAAGTCGACACCCAGATCGGTCGTGGGGCGCAGCCCCACCGGCGTCAGGTTGTCATCCACATCCACGGCCGATCGGGCCGGGAGCTCGATCTCGTACTCATCCACCGCAGAGCCGTCGAAAGAGATGTAGGGATGGGACGCCGCTCCATAGGGGGCGGCCCTGTCACCAACATTGGTTGTGTGCAAAGTGAACGTGAGACCTGTTACTTCGCTAAGCTGGAAGCTGACCTTGGCGAGTAGGCACCACGGATACCCGGGCCGGGGCGCCACCAGAGCACGAAAAACCACGATGTCGTCCTCCTGCTTGACGATCTCCCAGTTTTCCCAAGCCATCAGTCCGTGGAGGGCTGCGTGATGTTCGACGTCGTTGATCGGTAGCTGTTGTTCGCCGTCGCCAAACTTGTACTTCCCTCCGGCGATGCGGTTGGGCCAGGGAAGCAAGGTCTTTCCCAGATAGCCCGGCGCGAATTCGTCGTCGCCATGAGGGAGGACGAGTGAGTGCCCCTCGAACGTGAGTGAGGCGATACCGGCGCCAACAGAGACGACAGCGGCCTCGTACGGACCGGCATGAAGGGAGAGACGGGTGCCAGAAGCGAAGGCATGCATGATGTGAATCCTTGGGAGAGGTTCCCGGCTTTCACGAGTTGTGATGAACCGGAACGGGAAAGGGACCCTGAGGGAGGAGTCGAGTTACTGAGGATGGTTTTTCAGTGACGCGGTGGAGCGGTAGATTCGCGAATGATGAGATCGGTCGGGATGGTGACGGAGGAGGGTGTCCCGGTTTCGAGCATGTCGAGGGCGACCCGCAGTGTTTCGTGTCCGGCCCGGTCCCAGTGCTGAGTAATGGTGGTCAGAGGGGTAGGAAACTGACAGGCTTCGTCGATGTCATCGCATCCGATGACAGAGATGTCCTCGGGGATTCTCAGGCCGGCGGCGAGAATCGCACGGTAGGCGCCGAGTGCCATCTGATCGTTTGCTGCAAATATGGCCGTGGGAGCTTCTCCTTGGAGGAGTTTCAAAGCAGCCAAATATCCGGAGGTGGGAGACCAATCCCCGTGCACCGGCTCTGGAACCGTGCGACCGTTCATCTCCAGCGTCAACTGCCAGGCGTGTTCACGACTCTGAGAATGAATGGACATGTGCGGACCCGTAATGTGGTGCACGGTTTTGTGCCCCAGATCCAGCAGATGTTGGACAGCTTCTTGAGTGCCTGTGGTTTGGTCAATTCCGACAGAGGCCATGTCGCCAGCCAAGGTGGTTCCGAGCACGACAGTGGGGACGGGCAGCGGGCCGAGCCTTCGGGTTGCGGAACCTGTCTCGGTCGATGAGGAGACGATGACGATGGCCGCGTCGATGGACATTTCGCCGAGGCGCATGATCTGTTGGTCCGCATCGTTGTCCCGCAGAGCTAGAGAGCTCCAATGGATGAGGCTCGTGCGATACTCGTGGGCCGAAGCGGCTTCCACGATGCCCTCCAGTGCCAGACGATTGCCGACAGGATGAAGTGTGTGGTAGACGACTCCAATGTTCTTGAAGCTGCCCGTCTTCATCGCTCGCGCGGCAGAGTTCGGGACGTATCCCAGCCGGTGCATAGCCTCCAGAACGCTCTCGCGCTTGTCATCCTTGACGTATGGTTCGCGGTTGATGACGCGAGAAACCGTCTGTGTGGACACTCCGGCCAGCTGGGCGACATCGCTCATGGAAGGACGCTTCTTCGCCACGACTGCCCACCTCGCTAACTCTCGCATCGAAAAATCAAGAAGACACGGTCGCATTTGCTGCCTCATCGAGTGTAAGTGGCACGGCTCCTGGCACCAAATACCAGATGGTCCGGTGGACAGTCGGGCTCTTGATCCATTCCGTGGTTTCAGCTTCCGGGGCGGAGCCTCCACCACACTCCCATGATGAGAGCCACGGCAGCCAGTCCGAGCCCGGACCAGAGATTCGCGTTCATACCTCCGGTCTTGGCCATTTCGTCCGCGCCGTTGAAGATGAACGAACAGATGATCAGGAAAATCCCGATCAGGCCGAGCGCCGAGGCAATCACGAAACGGATGTCGGTGAGCGCCGCCTTGGGGGTGGTTTGCTTTTCTGATGACATGGTTTCTACTCCGTGTGAGTTCTAGTGGAAGATGACGTTGAGGACGACGACGGCGACACCGGCGATGATTGCCAGCGGGACGGGACGGCGCAGCGGTGGTAGTTCGTGAAGGTGCGGATCTGACCGCTCCTCCACCGGGGTCTCTGAGTACACGAAGCCACGCAATTCGGCTGCGGGCTTGGGTTGGGTGACTCGTGAGACGAGAATCGTTGCGACAACATCGGTCACGAAGGCCACGGATGCCGCGAGGAACGCTCCACCCTGACCTGGCAGGCTCAGTACGGAGGTCCAGATCAGTATGTTGACTGTCAGTGCGCTCAGCGTACCGGTGGCGAGACCGATCCAGCCGGCTGTGGGGGTCGCCTTCTTCCAGAACATACCAATGATGAAGGTTGCGAACAGTGGGGCATTGAACATGGAGAACAGCTGTTGGAGATAATCCATGAGGTTCTCGTACTGAGATGCGATGAGCGCCGTGAAAATGGCGATGATGGATGCCATCAAGGTAGCGATCTTGCCCATGCGCAGGTACTGTGCGTCCGGTTGGTTGGGTCGGATGTAGCGCTCGTACAGATCCACGGTGAATACAGTGTTGAAGGCCGAGATGTTGGCTGCCATACCAGCCATGAAGGATGCCAGAAGTCCCGTGATGGCAAGACCGAGGAGACCGTTGGGAAGTACGTCCCGCATGAGAAGCAGGATCGCGTTGTTGTACTCGAATGATTCGCCAGCGCCCTTTGCTGTCGCGACCTCAGTGACGAGGACACCGGCAATCATGCCGGGCACGATCACGAGGAAGGGAACAAACATCTTCACGAAGGTTCCGATGATGGGAGTCTTCTGGGCGGCGGAGATTGAGTCGGAAGCCATGGCTCGCTGAACCTCGACGAAGTTGGTCGTCCAGTAGCCGAAGGAGAGCACGAATCCCAGACCAAAGACGATTCCGATCACGGACATGATGGGCGAATCAAATCCCGAGAGGAGGTTGCCCGGCCACGACTGCAACTGCATGTTGGGATCGTTCCCGCCCATCAGTGCGACATCCGCGATCTGCTCCTTCAGCCCATTCCAACCACCGACTCGGTTGAGACCAATGAGGGTGAGCGGAAGCAACGCGGCAATGATGACGAAGAACTGGAGAACCTCGTTGTAGATCGCGGCAGAGAGGCCGCCCATGGTGATGTAGGTGAAGACGATCACCGCAGCAACGATAAGCGCCACCCACAGCGGCCATCCCAGCAGCCAATTGATGATCTTCCCGAGGAGGAATAGGTTGATGCCGGCGATGAGGAGCTGGGCCAGTGCGAAACTCCACGAGTTGATGAGGTGCGCGGTCTTCCCGTAACGCTTGTACATGAACTCCGGCACGGAGCGGACCTTCGAGCCGTAGTAGAAGGGCATCATGACGATGCCGAGGAACAACATGGCGGGAATGGCACCCACCCAGAAGTAGTGGAAAGTCGGCATGCCATACTGGGCGCCGTTGGCGGACATTCCCATGATCTCGACTGCGCCGAGATTTGCCGACACGAAGGCGATTCCCGTGACCCATGCGGGAATGGAACGCCCACCGGTGAGAAACCCATCGGCGCTCGCGGATTTCTTCTTCATGATGAAGCCAACGCCAATCACGAAGGAGAAGTAGATCAAGATGGGAACGTAATCAAACGCATGTGCGTTGAACAGAGTGCCCTCTTCGATCGTTGGAGTCAACGGTGAGAGGGTTGGAGTGAGAATCATGAGTGCTCCTGTGCGAGGTGCTCTTGAGAGTCGATGGTCGGCTTCTTAAGGCCGTACCTACAGGTAAGACAGAGTTTGACTTGGGTGGATATCTGGTGAGTGTGAGACCCCTCAACGTTGTAGGAGATCTCGTACCCGGGATGTGGGTGATGGGAACATCTCTTCCGATGGTGCAGAAGTAGGGTTCTCCAAATTTCTGATAACGCAAACAGTATAACGGTGAACGTAACTCGTCAATATGAATCCAAAGTCCCCTAATCCATCCGTATGAGCCGAAATTGTCGGCAAGGATGAACGTGCGACCACTTTCCTGGGGGTCCATATTGTGTTATGTTGGAATTAAGTGGCATGGATTTGGATGTCATGACACATGCAATGAGGCAGGTAGTCGGATGAAGCTCGAAGAACTCAAGACCGAACTGAACAGTGGCGGACTCGACTCCTTCCTTGCTCCCATCTACGGTTCCGGGACCGCTGATGTGACCGAGGTTCGAGAACGGTTCAGTCAGGTTGTGGAGCAGTACTCCGAGAAGTTTGGAGGGAACGAGGCTTCTCTTTTCACCGCCCCCGGGCGAACGGAAATGGGGGGCAATCATACTGATCACCAGCGCGGTCGGGTGCTTGCGGGCGCGGTGAGTATGGACATGGTGGCATGTGCGGGCCTCAATGGCTCGCGGTGGATCCGGATCGTTTCCCAGGGTTATCCGGAGGTTGCCGTCAACCTGGATGATCTCGATCGTAAATCGAGAGAAGAAGGCACCTCTGCGGCGTTGGTCCGAGGTGTCGCCCAAGCGCTAACGGAGCGTGGCCACGAGCTTCAGGGTTTTTCGGCCTGTGTTTCGTCGACGGTCCCGGGAGGAGCTGGCCTTTCGTCCTCAGCGGCTTACGAGATCCTCATCGGAGTCATCCTCAATCATCTCTCGTGTGCAGGCGCTGTATCCCACGTGGAACTCGCCCAGATTGGGCAGTACGCAGAGAGTCAGTACTTCGGCAAACCATGCGGACTTCTCGATCAGATGGCGTGCTCACTCGGGGGCGTTGTTGGCATCGACTTCGCGAACCCGGCCGAGCCCGTTGTTGAAGTGGTTGATTTCGATATGAACGAGTCCGGGCATGTCCTGTGCATCATTGAGTCCGGCGGAGACCACGCCGATCTCACCGACGAGTACGCATCCGTCCCCGAAGAAATGCGTGAAGTGGCAGCCTTCTTCGACAAGCAGGTACTGCGTGACGTGGAGGAAGCCATCTTCTGGTCCAGTCTTCAGGCGCTGCGTGAGCAGGTTGGGGACCGAGCAGTCCTGCGCGCCATTCACTTCTTCGAGGACAATGCCCGGGTTCCCGAACAAGTCAGGGCGTTGAGGGAACGGCGCTTCGACGACTACTTCACGATGGTCGAACAGTCCGGTCTCTCGTCGGCCATCCAGCTCCAGAACCTCTATGCCACGAGGACTCCTCAGACCCAGGACGTCGTTGTCGCGATATCCGTGGCAAAACATCTGCTGAATGGTCGGGGCGCGGTCCGGGTACATGGCGGTGGCTTCGCCGGAACGATTCAGGCCTACGTGCCGCTGGACACGGTGAGCGAATTTACGGAAGGAATGGAGGCGGCGCTGGGAAAAGACCGCTGCCATACAGTTCGAGTGCGGCCGGTTGGCGGCGCGATCATTGCCCGATAGTGCATTGTCGATTGTGCACGGACGAGTGGAAATCAACGCTGGAAAGAGGGAAGACTGATGGCCGTTCTGGTCTTGGGTGGTGCGGGATACATCGGATCGCACACGGTTCACGAGTTGATCGACGACGGGCGTGACGTCGTGGTCATCGACAACCTGTTGACGGGCTTCGCGCAGGCAGTCCATCCGAATGCACGCTTCTACGAGGCCGACATCCGCGACCGCGCGGCCCTTGATGCGATCTTCGAGCGGGAGCGCATTGAAGGGGTCATCCATTTTGCGGCGTCCTCGCAGGTGGGTGAGTCGATGACGGACCCACTCAAGTACTGGGAGAACAACGTGTCCGGAACGATTGTGCTGCTCCGGGCAATGGTGGAGCACGGGATTGACAAGATAGTCTTTTCCTCCACCGCTGCCACGTATGGTGAACCCGAGAGCGTTCCGATCATGGAATCCGACCGAACCGAGCCGACGAACTGTTACGGGGATACCAAGCTCACCATGGAGAAGATCATGGGTTGGGTTGGCCTCGCGCACGGCCTTCGCTCGGTCGCGCTGCGTTACTTCAACGCGGCCGGTGCTCATGAGTCCGGCGAGATCGGTGAGGCGCACGGTCCGGAGACCCACCTGATTCCGCTGATCCTGCAGGTGCCCAACGGGCAGCGGGAGAGTATCGGGGTCTTCGGGACCGACTATCCCACGAAGGATGGCACGTGCATTCGCGATTACATCCACGTTTCAGATCTGGCGCGGGCTCACATTCAGGCCATTGACTACCTCATTGCCGGCGGCCAGAGTGACGTTTTCAACTTGGGCAGCGGTCAGGGATTCTCTGTGAACGAAATGATCGCGGTGGCTCGCCGCGTGACCGGACACCCGATTCCGGTCGAAGTTTCCCCGCGCAGGGCCGGGGACCCGGCCCAGCTGATCGCTTCCTCGGAGAAGGCCCGCCGAATTCTCGGATGGAGCCCCGAGTTGGATGACGTCGAGGCGATTGTCTCAAGCGCGTGGAAGTGGCATCGGGGACATCCCAATGGATACGAAGACAGATAGAGGGTGCAATGAGTGTGACCTCCCATCGAGGAATTGAAGAGCTCGTCGACTACGCGCAGCGTGCGGGGCTCGTAACCGCGCAGGATAAGGCTTGGGCTGTGAATGCCCTATTGGAGGTTCTACAGTTCGACTCTCCGCGGGTGGCATCCGAGCTGAACGATTCCGCGCCCAGCGCCTTGCGGGGCGGAAATACCGAGGATCGGTCAGCGACGCAGGAGCCCGCGCAAAACAGTCTCGCGGAGATTCTCGGTTGGCTGCTCGACGATGCTCATGAGCGAGGCGTGCTGGTTCACGACTCCGTGGTCTACCGGGACCTCTTTGACACCATGCTCATGGGGAGACTCACTCCGCCACCGCGTGAGGTGCGGGCAAAGTTCAGGGCGCTCTACGAACTGTCACCCATCGCAGCCACGGATTGGTATTACACCTTCAGCCAGGACACCAATTACATCCGCAGGGATCGCATGGTCAAGGATGTGCGGTGGACGAGCGAGACCAGGTACGGGGACCTCGACGTCACCATCAATCTCTCGAAGCCGGAGAAGGATCCCAGGGCCATCGCGGCTGCTCGGGAACTTCCGGCGGGGGACTATCCACGGTGCCTGCTCTGCATGGAGAACGAAGGCTATGCGGGCCGTGTGAATCACCCCGCGCGGCAGAATCACAGAATCGTTGCGTTGACCATCAACAACAATCCGTGGTTCATGCAGTACTCACCCTACGTCTACTACAACGAGCACTGCATCGTGTTCAATGAACGCCATACCCCGATGAAGATTGATCGGGCCTGTTTCGCCAAGCTGCTCGACTTCGTGCGGCAGTTTCCGCACTATTTCGTGGGTTCGAACGCGGATCTGCCGATCGTGGGTGGCTCGATCTTGGCGCACGATCATTTTCAGGGCGGACATTTTGAGTTTGCCATGGCGCGGGCAGACATCGAACGGCCGGTTCGATTCGTTGGGTTTGACGACGTCGATGCCGGGATCGTCAAATGGCCGATGTCGGTCATACGCATCTCAGGCGCCGACCGTGAACGATTGATCGAGCTGGCCGATCGGATTCTCTCCGTCTGGCGCGGCTACACGGATGACGAGGCGTTCATCTTTGCCGAAACCGACGGGGAGGCACACAATACCATCACCCCGATTGCTCGGATGCGGGACGGCAAGTTCGAACTGGACTTGGTGTTGCGCAACAACATCACCACCGATGAGCATCCCCTTGGCGTGTACCATCCGCATGCGGAACTCCATCACATCAAGAAGGAGAACATCGGCTTGATTGAGGTCATGGGACTGGCTGTTCTTCCTGCCCGTCTCAAGGATGAACTGGCTGCGTTGGCGAAGAATCTTTTGGCCGGCAGCGACCTTCGCGCGGATCCTCTGACCGAGAAACATGCGGAGTGGGCCGAAGGCTTTTCAGCGGAGGTGACACCAGACAACGTGGATGAGGTGATCCAGCGAGAGGTGGGGCAGGTTTTTGCCAATGTGCTCGAGCATGCTGGCGTCTATGGGCGCAGTGATACAGGGCAGGCTGCATTCCTGAGGTTCGTCGAGTCGGTGTAGGGGGAGCAGAGCGGGGCTTCGCCTTGCCCAAGCGGGCAGGATTCACACGGGCTTGAAGGCGCAGGATTCACACGGGAGGACGCTCTTGGGCTCCGTTGTTCTGTTGCATCCGGCTCACGGGTTGCATGAGGCGTTCGGCTATGTCTGGCGGAAGTTGTTGCGCCAATTCGGGGGGCAACTGTGATCCGAAGGGATTGCTCTCGCGGTATCTGCACACCGAGCACAACTCGCCCTGGTCGGCAGGGTAGACGCTTCCGCACCGAGTACAGGAACGCGTCGCCACCTGCGCGATGAGCTCACGTTTGCCTTCCAGCACATCGGCGAGGTCGTACTGCTGCCCAGGCGTGATGGCCTGCACGGGACAAAAGCGCACGCAGACCTGGCAGGAGCGGCACAGCTCCGTTGTCTGAACGAGGTTGTGGAGAGTCACTCCGTCTTCCCCGGTCGATGCGGTCAGCCCCAAGGCGCCGCGCGGGCAGGCCTGAACGCACACGTTGCACGCGGTGCATCCGGAAACGTGCAGGTGAATGCCTGCGGCTGCGCCGGCGACATTGGAGACCTCGGAGATCTGACCTCTTTCGCGCAGATGACGCAGTGCCGCGAGAGTGCGTGTTTGGTCGTCACTGGTGAGATCGAGAGGCCCCTCGCTGCCAGCTCCGAAGAGAACGCGCCGCGGTAGCGGTACGGCAGCCAAATCAATGACATCTCCGTGGCGGAAATGCTTCTTGGCCGAGGCTGCTTCCCCGACGAGCCCTGGCGTGAGCCGCTGCCACATCGCGTGAGTGTGTTGTGCGCCCACGGGATCATGGGTGCACGGCATGTACTCCACGCGGCTGACTCCGCAAGCCAGAATCTGTGCGGGCAAGCCAAGCGGAGCATGTGAAACGCACCCCTGCAAGATGACGCCGAGTTCGAAACGTCCCGGGCCAAGTGCAGGCGAGTGCGAGCAGGTCAGAATGACCTTGGTCGGGGTGTCATGCGCCAGTATCCAGCGCAAGAGTCCGGAAACTGAATCCGACATGTCTACTCACCGCTGGCCAGGAAGTCAGCGAAGGATGCCAGCTCCGTCATGTAGCCCCGAGTCAAGGGGACGATCGCCTTGTAGGTCAGTGTGGTTGCGTGTTTTTCCGTGTCGACGACGACGCCTTCTGCCAGTGGCCCAAGATGGTCACTTACGAAATCCTGTAGTTTCTTTCCCTGCTCAGCGAGGTTGGCGTTGTCGCGCTGAGCCATGGCGATCATCGTTGCGAGGTGACCGGAGAAAGCAAGCTCGGTGCCGATGTGATCGGCGGAAACCGCGGCCGTCTGGATGTTGGAGAAGTCGGCATCCGAGTATGTGGCCCCGAGTGTCGCAGTGACGGAGGTATCCGCACCCCGCTGGGTTTCTGTGGGACGAGCGACGGCGTCGTACCCATAGAGTGCAAGCCAGTCGCTGCGCAAAGGACCTTGATGGTCGTGCCCGGCCAGTAGTTGTTCGATCCCCGTCAAGGAGACCTCGTCGCGCAGCGGCCACAACTCAAGGAGTTCGGGATTGAAGAAGTTGTCAATCATGCCCACGGTGGGAGCAGCGGCGTAGAAGGAAGCGATCACCGTTGCGGCGGTGCCGAGGCGTACTCCTCGCGAGACAACGTCCTCTCGTTCGGGAGGAGCGGTTGGATTGAAGTCGGCCTGATCGAAACTCATGCGACGTCCTCCACCGCTTCCGTCCAGGCCTTGATTGCCCCGCGCGAGAGCATCTCCAGGCCGCGCATCCAGTCGGTTTCGGCCTCCTCTTCTGCCTTGGCCAGCATCTGCGGACCCCACACGAGCAGGTGCTCGCGGGTGAAGGCGGCTCCGATGCGCACGTAGCGCTCCGCTGCGAGGTTCGCGCCTTGTTCGATGGCGGTCAGTGCACTGATGCAGCACTGGGCAATGAAATCCATTTCCAGGCCAATGTGATCATCGGGTTCACGATTCAGGCGCGGAGCCTGCAGTCCGAGGCGGCGGTACTGGTCGCGTACTTCGAGGGTCTCCTCATCAAACACCAAGCCTTCCTCACTGCGATGCACCGACTCGAAGGGAGGGACCTTGGCGTTCGCGGTGATGCCGTACAGCAGGTCGTGATCGCGCCGGATGGCCTTTTCGTCCTCGCCCAAGCCGTGAGAGGAACGCAAGGCGGCGATACCGGCAGCGGTCAATTCGTCGTCGGCAGAAATGGGCCATTCATCAAGGAGGCTGACAACCTGTTCCATGGTTTCGGCGCTGGAAGGCTGGACCTGGAGTCGACCCAAGGTGGTGAATGCGGCTGCGAAAGCATCTAACTGATCTGTGTGAAGCACAGGGTTCTCGTTTCGGGTTGGTGGTGTTGCCGGGTTGAGTGAGTGGAGTTGTTCAAGTGTTCTGTTTCCATGGTAATTAGTTTGTTGAGGGGGCTCGATGGACCATTCTCCCAGATGACAGGCCGAGAGGGCCGGCGCTGGTGTAGCGGCGGCCCTCTCGAAGGGATAGGGGGACGCGTTGGGTGGTTAGTGTCCCAGGAGGTATTGGGTGGTGTTGAGTCCGACGTGGTAGAGGCCTTCGTAGTGCAGGCCACGTCCCACCAGCTCGCTGACCACTGCCAGAACAAAAGCGAGTGTGATGATCCAGGC
>WPCI01035567.1_pt1 | contig 32790 bp, 18 predicted proteins | sample 5399871 | NCBI WGS metagenome assembly WPCI01 (sample SAMN12869469, study PRJNA574797) | sludge metagenome | isolation source: wastewater treatment of pH7 | place: China:Beijing | collected 2019-05-20 | reverse complement strand
CCGAAGGTTTTGCATATCTACTTGTTGTTAATAAACTTGAATGACCAAGACGTTCTTTAATGACATTTATATCAACCCCTAAATCTTGTAAGTTTGAAGCGTGCGTATGGCGCAAGGAATGCGGTGTAATACGTACATTTTTTATGCCACTAGCCTCAAAAACCTCACAAAAAAATTTTCCCATCGCTTGTCTAGTAGGTGCTTCCCCTTCATTTCCCACAGAATGAGAAACAAAAATATACTCAACTTCTTTATTAAAAGGACGATGATACATAATATAATCATCAATTTCTTTTAGGAGAGATGTTGAAACCGGAATTGTTCTCTCACCCGTCTTTAGTTGCCTATCTCCGTCATCATTATCTCTATGAACAAGATATATGTTCCCTACCTTTTGAAAAGAATCAGGATAATCATAATCAGTTACTCTAAGGTGTAGGAGTTCACCTATCCTCATACCTGTTTCATACAGTACCCTGAATATCAATTTGTTTCGTATCCTTAATTTTTCATTATTAAGCCATCTCTTCTCAATCGTATGATAAAATTGCTTTGCTACATCAGGTAATATTCTCTTCTTATCAGCTTTTTTAGGATTCTTCCGCTTAAAAAAAGAATAAACAGATCCATTCCAATTCTTTGTAACATGCCTCAAGTATCCCTTATTATATAAATTATGTTTAAGTTTAGATGTACTTTTTATATCAATCTCTTGAATAAACCCTTCCACTACTTCGAAGTACCGATAAAATGTACTTAATGTAGCCAAGTATCTATTTAATGTTGCTGCGGATACTTTTCCCCTCACGTTCTTAGAATCCACATACTTTATAAAGCTAGGCATATGGCGTGGTTTCACTGCATAAACTTGCAAATCCTCTAACTCCATCCATTCATAATAAGTCTTTAAATCCCGTATATAACTTCTTATTGTATTAATGGATTTCCCTTGCTGAGTTAAATGATTTGTAAAATTTAAAACCTCGGGAACAATCCTCATATTATCATCTACTAATACAATGGAATTCAAAGTCCTCTCTATCTTCACCGAACATTCTCCTCTCCCTTGTCTCAAATAAAAAAGAATAAAGTAGTCAGAATATGACTACTCCCACTAAAGATATTAACAACACATATTATAACAAATATTCAGAAATATAAGTCAAATTTTAGATTTAGAATTACACATATTAATACAGTAGTAATAATGTATAATTCTAAACCTAAGTTTGCAGTTGAGGATTACACACTATTAAACTATGATAAACCTTTGATATTTTTAAATTTATAAACACTCTTAAGCATTACACTCTACATGGTTTCCATAATGGTAGTTCTTCATCTTTAATCTCCGATAGCTCATCCATACCAGCAAAAATATCATCCGGCTCTTGGGATTGCTTTCTTGTTTCCTGCTCTTTTAGATCATCTAATTCTGTCCAAGTGTTATCTTTTTTCATTTTCATTTCCCTCTATCCTTCTTATTTTTCAGGTTCATATACAACTTCTTCGTAATCAAAAAAATAGTCTTTCAGTTTACGTAGGAATGTACGAATCTTCGGTTCAGCTACGATCTTTGTACCATGGTAAAAACTTTGTTGCCCGACAAAGCGCCATAAGATTACGTAGCCTTCTTTTGCTTCCTGTATGCCTTCAATGTATAAAGCGATTTCTTGAATGGCCACCTTTTCATTAAGAGTATCTGGTTTAAAGTATTGAAATTTCCCATCTGGTAATATAATTTCAGCTTCAAAACATCCTCTCATTTGATTCACTCTTGCTCTTGATTCAGATGACATCGCTGGTGCAGCATATGATTTCTGATTTTTTTCCATTCGTGTTTTATGTTCCTCTACTGTTGGTACTAGTTGTAAGTGTCTACAATCTTTTTTCATTTTACTATCTCCTCTACTGTTTAATTTGTTATTTTATGAATAATAAATAACCCCGCCTGCAAACTTGAAAACAACACAAAAAGGGCTTCTTCAAGTCGATTAATAATGTGCATAGCAAAATAAGCTATATATACACTAATCGGCTCAAAGAAGCCCTTTCACAAATGAAACAAGACGCAACTTGCTTCTACAACTCAACCACAACACAAAAAAAAGGTGTGGGAATAAACGGAATCAAATAAACTAACAATATACCTACATATTACATATTTAAGATAATAATAGCAAGATATTTTCTAATTTATAAATCTAGTTCTCTGAATTTGAAAAGCTATTGGTCTTTTTAAATAATACTTTACCATACAACACCATTCCATACTTACTAATAAATATAAGTTAAAATAAAGGGAATACCCCCAAAAACATCAAATAAGGAGAGCGAAAAATATTTTATTGAAAAAGTATTATGCCCTACAAATAAAAAATATTCTTAGTAGAATAGTTGGCTACCCAGGTAAAGTAATAAATACAAAAGGAGAAAGAGTATTTTATCAGCCACAGATCAATTATGTTGAGGCGTTCCAGTTACTGCTACTAGAGAAAAATTAGAATGATAAACAAAGGAATTTCACACTTGTGTTGAATATTAGAATAATAATAAAATTTTAAAAAATTAACTTCGATAATATTAGTATTCCATTTCTACTTCCTGAGATATGGGCATTATATTCTTATAATGGTTACAAGTACCCATTTATTAAATTAGTGGGATAGACCTTAAATCTACAACAGAGCTGAAGGACATCATATTTTTTTATAAACACCGTAACTTTATTTAATAACGACATGTGTTTTGTATTAAACAGAAAAGCAATCTTTCAGTCAGAAGAATTATTTCAGTGAATCGTCAATACTGAAAATTCCCCACCATATCAAAGCATGGCGGGGAATTTTCAATCTATTTAAACATCTTATAAGTTCAAATCTTTATTTTTGAAAATCCAGATTGAAACTAAACATAAAATACCTGAGACGATTAGTAGTAATAATGATGTTGAAAACAGAGGGAATGTTCCCTTTGTAATTTTCTCTGGTTGATACAATTCAAATATATCAACATATCGCAACCAATCTAACTCTGTTGATAATTTTTTCGTAATGTCAATGGCATAGTCACCGATTACAACACCAGCGGATACAGACATGGCTAAGCTTTCTGTATTCGCAACCGTCGCAAAAAAGAAGCAAATCGCACCGATTAATAAAAAAATAAAAAAGATATTTAGGTTGATTAAAGAAAAAACCTTCACATCAAATGTGTGCTTTCCTAATAGAAGCTTCGCTCCTAAAATACCAGAAAGAACCGTTACTAGGGAAATCAATAATAACCCTGTAAAAAACACCATAAATTGCGTGAAAAGTACCTTTGATTTTGAAACAGGTGAAGATAAATAATACACCAAAGAGGTACGGTCTAATGGTCTTGTCACCAACTTAATCGTTGTCATTATACAATAGGCCATTAAAATGTATAAAAACAATGAATTAAAGAAATTAATATTTAAATAGTCATTTAAATTTGCCATATTCCCTTCGATTCCTAATGATTTCATTAGACCAGGGGGTAAGGATTTCATTAAATCTGAAATACCACTACTTTTTGAAACACTCGGAAAAACAAGAAACAAACCAATCATATAGATGATAATACTAGATAGATAAAGAGATAAGCCTTTACTATGTGCTTTTAGAGATGCTTTATATAAAGCAAAATTCATTTATTACGCCCCCCTACTAACGATTCTCATAATGTTTAATAAAGATATCTTTGATTTCTGGCTCCATGATTTCTACGTTAATAAGATCGTATTTCATAAGCTCCCTCATGATTTCATTGATGTTTTGTTGAATTAAAATAGTCGCAACCAGATTCTCCACTTTTTCTATTTGCAAATTAGATCGTTGTAACAATTCAACATCTACTTCCTGTGTAAAATACGCTTTTAGATATCTTTTTTGCGCGCTTTTTAATGTTTTTAAGTCACCAGACTCTACGATTTTACCGTTTTTAATGATACAAATGGTATCTGCTGTATCTTTAATTTCATCAAAAATATGAGAAGAAATTAAAATTGTTTTTCCACATTTTTTCTCTTCTAAAATGAAATCTACTAATATATTTTGCATTAGTGGATCAAGACCTGTGCTCGGTTCATCTAAAATCAGAATATCCGGATCATGAAGAAAAGCTGCTACAATGGCTAACTTTTGTTTCATACCTTTGGACATTTTCTTAATATGTACACGCATATCAAGTTGAAATTTTTCAATAAATTCCTCTGCTCTACCTAAATCAGACATCCCTTTCATTCCAGCAATTAAACGAATAAAATCATAAGCTGTCATTTCTTCTGGAAAGGCGATTTCTCCTGGAAGATAGCCGACATGTTTTTTCACTTGATCCGCCTCTTTCCAACAATCAAAACCGTTAATAGTCGCTGCTCCTTTTGATGGCTTAATAAATCCCATCAAATGTCGAATTGTTGTGGATTTTCCAGCTCCGTTTGGACCTAAAAAGCCAAAAACTTCTCCCTGCTTTACTTCAAATGTTACATCAAATATCCCTTTCCCGTTACCAAATTCTTTTGTTAATCCCTCTATTTTAATCATCTTTCCCACATCCTTTATCAACTCTAAATATGCTTCTACTCCACTTACCCATTTTTTCTTATTTCTTGAAATGAAGGTCTTCTTAGTGACTTTCCCGACTTAGTTCTCTAACTGAAGCCGGGCGTAATGAACAAAAACAATTTGCAATTTAGAAAAACAAAGGGATTATAGCTGTTCTTCTATTTTTTTCGCTACCTCTTTCACATGTGGTAAACGCATCATCGTCGTATGTGTGCCTGGTATATCAATGAATGTGCAGGCTTGATTTGTATAGTTATGCCAAGCATCAAATCTTTCTACTAGCTCTTCTGTATGAAACTGTGTTTTAAATACCTTAATCGGAATATCTAATTGTGTTTTCTCCAATTCTAATGTTCGTGACATTAGTAAACTATGAATTTGTAACTTCAAATACTTATCCAAATATGTTTCATTTATAAAAGTTTTTAACTTTTCATCCTTTTGTGCCACTGCGACAACTCTTGTTTTTGCTTCTTCATACGACAGTTGCTTTAATTCTTCTGGATCAACACCCATCATATTTCCGATACCGGCAGCCAGTACCATCATTTTAAAGTCCTCCTCGGCTATTTTTTCATCCTTGGCCCCCTTTACAACTTGAAGTGATGGTGTTGTATCTAGAATTAGCAATCCCTTTGGTGCCTTTCCTTGCTTAATCAGTTCACAGCACATTCCAAATGCGATATGTCCCCCTAAGGAGTGGCCACCTAAATAATCTTGACCTGGACGATATGTCCCTTCAATCGAGCGAAGAAACACTTGTACAAGTTCATCGTAATCTAAGAACGTAGGCTCTTCATCGTCATACAGTCCCGGTGCTTGTAGGCCGTAAACATTGCCAATTCCCTCGAAATACCTTGCTAATTCTATATATCCAAGTACCGTTCCACCTGCCGGAGGAGCAAAAATGATACAACTATCTTCTTCACTACCTTCACGCATTTGAATTAAATAATCCTTCTCAGTCCTTTTTGTTTCTTCCATAACCGGACGATTTTCACATGCCTTTGCTAACTCTCTAACCGTTGTATGCATAAAAATCATTTTCGGATCTACTGCAATCTCCTCTTTTTTCAACATCGAAACGACTTGAATACTTAGTAAAGAGTCACCACCATAAGCGAAGAATGAATCTGTTACGCCAAAATCTTCTTTCTCTAATACATCACGATACACACGTAGAATAATTTCTTCTAATCTGTTTTCTGGTAACAGCGTTTCTACTTTTTTATGCAATACTTCTTGTACTTTCGGTAACTTACTATACTGTACTTTCCCATTTATTGAGAGCGGAATTTCTTCTATAAATATAAATTGAGAAGGTACCATATATTCAGCCAAATGTTTTTTTGCATAGGCCCTCACTGTTTCTATTGAAAGCGATTCTTCTCCCACAACATATGCAACCAGTGTTTTATACCCATTCTGTTCTTGTACAACAACAATTACATCTTTGATTGATTCACATTGTTTTAATGTGTTCATAATGGCTTCTAATTCGATGCGGAATCCACGAATTTTCACTTGATTGTCCACACGTCCAATGTATTGAATATTTCCATTAGGCAATAATTTCACATAATCGCCGGTTCTGTACATTGTAGAACCCTTTAGGAACGGATCTGCTATAAACCGTTCTTCTGTTAATTGTTCAAGGTTCACATAACCTTTTGCAACTCCATCACCACCAACACATAGTTCGCCAACTACACCAATAGGTTGTATATTTTGATGTACATCTAAAATGTAAGCACTAGAATTAGCAATCGGTGTTCCAATCGGAATGCTGTCTTGATACATTTGATCAATTACAAATGACGTCGAGAACGTCGTATTTTCTGTTGGACCGTATCCATTAATGATATTGATTGGTGCACAATGGTCCATCACTTTGTTAATATGTTTTGGCGATAAAACATCACCACCAATGAGCAATTGCTTAATGCCTGTAAACATCGCTGGGTTTTGATCCGCCAATTGATTAAACAGCGGTGCACTCACCCACATAATGGTTGCTTTGTTCTGCTGAATCTCTTCCTGAAGCGCCTCCCCATCTAAAATTACGTAATCTTCTACTAAATGAAGCGTAAGTCCATTTAGCAATGCGCCCCAAATTTCAAATGTTGCAGCGTCAAAAGTAAGCGAACCTGTCTGTAACAACACATCTTGCTCTTGCAAAGAAACGAAATTCGTATTTTTTACTAAACGAACAATATTTCTATGTGTCACCATAACCCCTTTTGGTTTTCCAGTACTGCCTGACGTATACATAATATATGCCGTATCTTCTGGACTAATTGGACACACTAACTCCTCTTGCTTCCCTTTATCCCCTTCGATGTCCACAAACGGAACTTCCTTGCCAACTTCTACAGTTGTTTCATTTTTCCCTAGGAGGACTTTTGCACCGCTATCTCGCCAAATGTGTTGCAGTGTTAATTGCGGTAGTTTTGGATCAATTGGCAAATAAATTGCTCCTACTTTTAAGATTGCGAGTATTCCAATAATTGTTTCAGGCGAACGCTCTGCGACAATTCCAACAACATCATGCTGCGCAACACCTCGACGTTTCAATGTATGTGCCAACGCATTTGCTTTTTCACTCAACTCTGCATACGTTAACTTTCTATCTTTGTACGTAATTGCTAGTTTTGCTTGATGCTTTATCTTCGTTTCTCTAAAAATCTCCGCAACAGATTCATGCTGAGGATACTCCGTTGAATTATTGTTCATCTCTAGAATTTCATATTTCTCCTCATTTGTAAGTATATTCAATTCCGAAATACGTTTTGTCGGATTCGATACAATTTCCTGTAATAGCGTTTCGAAATGATTCTGCCAACGCATAATCGTTGATTCATCAAATAAATCTGTATTATACTCAAAGAATATTTTCATCTGATCTTCATCTTCAAACACATGAAGTGTTAAATCAAACCTTGCGACTTTATGTCGAACAAATCGTTCGCGAACCTCTGCTTCACGAAATGCAACCATCAATGGCATATTCATATATCCCATCATCACTTGGAAAATTGGTGTCCTACTTAAATCTCGATGTGGATCCAAGTCATCAACCAACTTATCAAATGGATAATCTTGATGATTGTATGCTTCTAAAGTATTCTGTTTTATTTGTTTTAATAAGACATCAACTGTCGGATTATCTCCTAAATGCGAACGTAACGCTAACGTATTCACAAACATCCCGATTAAATCTTTTGATTCTGGTTCATTTCTACCTGCTACAGGGGAGCCAACAACAATGTCTGTTTCATTTGTTAACTTATTCAACATAATATTATACGCCGTTAATAGCGTCATAAACATCGTTACACCATTTGCATGACTAAAGTCCTTTAATTTTTGATGCAATTGAGAATTCACCTTATATGATAATGTGTCACCATGATATGTTTTCAAAAGTGGACGTTGTCTGTCTGTCGGCAACTCTAACGTCGGTAACTCTCCCTCAAATCGCTGTAACCAATATTGTCGATCATCTTGATCTTCATCTACTTTACTATTGTGCCAAGCAGTAAAGTCCATAATGGAGATTGTTGATGGTGTTTCAGCAACTGGTTTGTGTTGCACAAAGGCATCATACATTTCATTTAACTCTTTTACAAAAATACCAAGTGACCAACCATCACTAATGATATGATGTTGTCCAATCAATAATACATGCTCACCTTCTTTTATCTTAACAATTGTACAATGCATTAACGGACCATTTGCGAGATTGTATACTCTTTTAGACTCTTTTAACATAAGTTCATCTACTTCTTCTATCCGTAATCCTTCTGGCATCACAGTAAGGTCAATAAATTGCACAGGAATTTCCATATCATCGTGGATGATTTGCACAGGTTTGCCGTCCACGATTTCAAATGTTGCACGTAATGAATGGTGTTTCTTCATTAATAGTTGGATTGCTTTTTCAAATAGCGTAACATCTAGTTTCCCATAAATATCCCAAGCACCAAGAATATTATAGTAATTGGTTTCTTTCTCCATTGTAGATAAGAAATAAATTCTTTGTTGTGAATACGACAAATCGTAATATGTTCTCGGTAGTATCTTTGGAATGCGCTCCGTTGTTACAGCTACTTCGTCAACAGCGCTTACCAACAACTCTTCTAACACCCGTGCCATTGTAGCTAACGTTGTATACTGAAACACATTTTTAAGAGGCATTCTCACTCGGCAAACACTATAAATTTTTGATACCAATTGTGTCGCATTAATGGAATGACCACCAAGTTCAAAGAAATTGCTATCGCGGCCGATTTTATTTGCTTTTAATACATCACGCCAAATTTTAGCCAGCGTTTTTTCCGCTTCTGATTGCGGTTCTTGAAACATTTCTGTTTTCCCTACATTTTTGTGCAAGTCTTGTAGCTTGCCAATTTGTACACATCCCTTTTCATCAATTGGGATTTCGTCTACTTTCAAAAATGAAACATGCTTTTTCGCTTCTATTGATAAATCACTTACCTCATCTGTATGGTATACAATCGCTTTTAGCCCAAGTTCTTTCTTCTGTTTCATGCTCTTACGAATATTTGATTTGCTAGCATCCAGTCCGACAAAAATATTATTTACACCTGTGCGTAATACCGCCAATAACGAGTACACCGCTTGCTTCATTGGTAATAAAAGAAAGCCTTTCTCTGCCATCAATTCATTGTTTGTATTGTTGCGAGACATACCGATGTCATACCACATACTCCAGTTGATACAAATCGCATTCTTATAACCTTGATTACTTACATACTGACAAAATGTATCTTGGAAATTATTTGCCGCTGCATAGGCAGTGAAAGATGCACCACCAAAATAGCTATTCACAGAAGAAAAATGTAAAAATAAGGCATCTTTTTTTCCTTCAATCAGTTGGAAAAGATTCACTGTACCAAATACTTTCGCTGCAAACATTTCTTCATAGTATGCTTTACTTTCTGTTGTACACCAATGGCTATCAATTTCACTCCAATGTTCTTCTAAATTCCCTGCGCCAGCCAAGTGAAGAATACCATCTAACTCTGTCCCCCAAATCTCTTCTACTTTTGCAGAAATCGAAGCTACAAATGCGGCATCAGAAAGGTCCCCATCGATATAGTGAACATCTTTGCTGAACCCCTGTAATTCCTCTAATGACGCAAGATGGGTTGGTGATGTTGACAATGCTGTTCTTCCTACAATAAATAACTTTGCAGAAAATTGTTGTAGCAACAATTTACACACTTCTTTTCCGATTCCACCTAAACCACCTGTTACAACATAAATGCCGTCTTTTATCAACGCAATTTCATTTTGCAATGATAAAGGCATATCAATTGGTTGTAGACTATCTACATATCGCTTTCCTTCTCGATACACAACTTTATCATCACGATGAATCGCCGCAATTTCTTTGATGATGCTGTTCACATCATTTTCACTCACATCTAAATCAATACGAATACACATAAGATTTGGTAATTCCAAATTCACACTTCTACTAAAGCCATCGAGTGTACCGAAATGATATTTATTTTTCATAATGTTGCTGTATTCACAGTTATTCGTAACAGTAAATATCCGAAGATTTTTCTCTTTTCCACACGCTTTTATTGTCTCAGAAATGAAAAAAATACCGTTTTCATTTGCATTTCTAATCTTCTCAATTTCATTACCATCTGCATCTTGTTTTTCGTAATTCAAGAGATTGATTACATCATCAATTTCTTCTTGTTTAAGGATAGAAAGGTACGCTTCCCTATTGCCTACGAGATAACAATGATGACCAACTTCTTCTAATTTCCTCTTTATTGTTGTGACAAACGCTGTTGACTCTCCAACAATTACAATTTTTCTTGTTTCTTTCGGATTAAATGTTATTTCAGTTTCTTTTCTTACAAAGCCTTGCTCATAAAACCAAGCAGGAATTGTTCTGTCATTTTGTAAAAGAATATCTATCTCCTTGCTTAGCTTCTCATAATACCCAAGCCGGAATTGATTGCTCAACTTTGTTCTTTGGATTTTTCCGATATTTGTTTTCGGAATTTCCTCCTCCTCGACTGGTATAATGTAAGAGGCTTTCACTCCAAATTTCTCAATGATAGTCTGGTCAATTTCTTGAATTTGTTCACGAATCTCTTCGTCATTTGCGCACATTGTACTGTAAAAAATCGCAAGCTCATCTGTATCAAGCTGATCATCACGAACCGCACAGGCTGCTACAAATGATGTTTTCACTCCTGCTACTTGCTCCACAACATATTCAATCTCCGTACCATTAAAGTTGACACCATTAATAATGATAATGTCTTTTCCTCTTCCAGTAATCGCCATACAACCATCTTTAATAAAAGCCAAATCTCCTGTATCATACCAACCGTCTTCGGTGAAACATTCTTTATTTGCTTCTTCGTTTTGATAATAACCTTCCAAAACATTCTTCCCTTTAATTTGCAGCCTTCCAATTACTCCTTCTGCCACAGTCTCATTATCTTGATTAGCAATTCGGATAGAGACACCATATATGGGTTTTCCTAAGTTAACAAATGTGATGGTGTCCTCCACGTTATTCCCTTCTTGTATAATGCCTTCTAAAGATTGTTTGTCTACAATAAATAGTCCTTTGGTTCCATCCGATCGAAATGCTTTATTATATACAACACCTGAACATGTTTCTGACATCCCCCATACTGGAATCATTGCATCTTCTGGCAAGCCATACGGTGACAATACTTGTAGAAATTTCTTTGCTGTATAACCGTTAATTGCTTCGCCGGCATTTACAATAAACTCCATTGATGATAAGTCCCAATTACCCTTAACACCATTCTCGATTTCCTTGTTAATTAAAGCAAAAGCAAAGTTTGGTGCCCAAGTAATTGTCGCTTTGTAAGTTGTGATAAGATCAAGCCATCTTGTCGGTTCTGATAAAACATATTGCGTTCTCACTTGTACTTGATTTCGCCCTAAATAAGTATCTTTAATATGGAACATTACTATACCGCCAACATGTTCTAACGGCATCCAGTTTAAAGCAATATCATGAGCAGAAAAATGATTGTACTTGCTCGTAGAAATTTCTCTTGTCAAGATGCTACGATGTTTTTGTACAACACCTTTTGGATTACCTGTACTACCAGAAGTAAATAATAAGATAGCATCATCTTCTGATTGGGCAACGTGCCAATTTTGATCCGGTTCTTCTTGTTGTATCTTTTCAAATGCAAGGTATTTCGCCGCATCTAAGTCATAGCAATCTAGTAGCTGTGTCATAGAATCCTGCAAAGTTTCATTCGTCACAATGTAAGGTTTTTCTAGCGCCCTCCATATGTTATATAATGTATCAGCTTCATTCGTTCGCTGTGTGAACATTTTCGGTACGGTAATAGGGACAGGTATAAAGCCACCTAGCACACACGCCCAGAAAGTAATGACAAAAACTTTGTCATTATTCATTTGGAAAATGATTTTGTCCTGTGGTTGAAGTTGGAATGCTCGCAACCCTTTCAGCATCCTCTCTGCTTCCATCAAAATCATTTTATAAGTTAAAAACTCGGTTTTACCATGCTCATCAATAAACGTAATTCCATGATTACCATAGTTTTTCGCCGCATTGTGAATCACTTCGACTAAAGTTTTTGGTTCTTGACTCATATCAAATTGTGTCAAATCTTCTCCCACCATATATGCAGGTATGTGCTGCGCAAAATGCTCTTTGGCTTGCTTTTCTCGTGAAACGACTTTTTGAGAGGTTTCCTTCACCTTCATCACATCATAAACGTGGTTCACATTCGGAAGGCGAAATACTTCTTCATAAGTAATTGCCATCTTCTCTTTTCCATAGCTTTGCTGCAATCGCATCTCTTCGTCAGCTGTTATGCATAGCAAAGACATTAATTGTTGCCGATCAATCGTCCCCTCCTTTGTTAAAGGGAGCGATGACATTGAAATGATTTGACTTTTTGGAGGAAGAACTTCAAGTAACTGAAGTTCTTCCTTTGCTGCTGCTTTTTCACTTACAACAAACGCCGTTAAGAGATATTCACCATCATCTTGTTTTCTAGCAATAACCGCACATTGTTCAATAAACGATACCTTTGCTACTTGTCGTTCAATCTTTTTTAAATCAACTCGCTTTCCTTGAATACGCACTAAGTTAGCATGAAGATTTTTCCTTGTTGATAACATCGGTCCTTCCCCCTTATATTAATTCAAGTATTTTAATCGTTGCTGCTTCAGTCCAAATACCAATATCCCCTGTTTTATACAAGAATGGATTTTCTGAAGATGTGAATGTATTTAAAATCGCATTCTCTTCCATCCAATCCGCCCATTCTCCACAATCGTCATATAAATTACGTGTCGCGATATAAATTTCACCTGGCACACCCACCGGAACAGGCTTTGCATGTGCATCCAATATAAAAATTTCAACACCGTCTACGTTTTCATTGACAGTACGATAAATTTCTTCTTGCTCGTCTACAAGATTTAACACTTGTGCCTCTTTGCTCCATCCTTGTAAAATCACCGATTCTTGTTCTGCTGAAATTGGTGTAAACTCACTTAATGTTACATCACAATCATCTAGTATTTTCAATATCGTCTGTTTTAAATTTTGCAGCTTGTGATACAAAATACGCTCATCCCAGCGCCCTTTTTCGTAAGATACACGCATAATCAGTTCCTCTCCTGGAATGACAATGAATGTTAAATCGTAATTTGTTTTTTCATAGCTATGCAATTCACCTAGTGTTATCACTTCATGCTCTTCTTTCATTTGGGCATCAATTGGATAATTTTCAAATACCAGAATACACTGAAACAGCTCGTTTGTATTTTTGATTTCACTAACTTCTTTAATATCCGTGAGTAAACTATATTCATATTCTCGTAAATCCAGAGACGCTTGTTGAACATTTGTGAGCACATCTTGTAGTGTTTGCCCATCGTGAAGTTGAACACGTAATGGTAATGTATTAATAAACAAACCTGCCATTTTGTTCACACGTTCTATTTCTGCATTCCTACCAGACACAGTAACACCGAATACAATATCATCTACATCAGCATCGCTTCTTACTAAAAGTGCCAATGCACCTTGTACAATGGTATTGAGTGTATAACCTTTTTGGCGTACAAAATGGTTAATTTTTTCTGTTTCTTCCTTGGTCAACGAAAGTGAAATTTGCGAGATTTCATCCTGTTCTTCTTCTTTGTCTGTCTTACCTAATAAACTAGTTGGGGCTGTAAAACCTTTCATATACTCTTTCCAAAACGCCTTTGCCTTGGCTTGATCTTGTTCATTTGTCCACTCAATGAACGATTTATACTTCCCTGCATCAGGTAATGCTACTTTTCTTTGTTGAATCAGTTGCTTATATGCTGCCACAACTTCGCTAAGCACTAAGAAAATACTCCAACCGTCTATTGAAATGTGATGAAAACTCCAAATCAATTCATATTCATATTCATTTTTCTTCACAAGTGCGACACGAATCAATGGGTATTCATCTAACTGGAAAGGGCGTTGACGATCTTCTCGTAATATTTTTTCTAATACTTTTATTTGCTCTGATTCATCGTACTGACTTATGTCAACTTGATGAATCTTAAGTTGTCCGTGGTTAATAACGATTTGAATTGGTTCTTCTAAACCTTCCCACATATAAATGGTTGATAAAATCGGATGCCTTTCCACCACAATGTTCCACGCTTCTTCTAACTTTTCAACGTCAATTGTACCTGTTACTGTTCCATGTACTTGACCAAAATACGTTGTGGATTCAGGATGCAGCACGCTATGGAATAACATTCCCTTTTGCACCGGAGAAAGTGGATAAATATCTTTCACTTTAACTGGCAGCGCATCCAGCTGTTGTTGTGTTAACGAAGCAAGCGGAAAATCGGACGGTGTATATACTGATTCAGTTATCGCTAAACAGCAGTCAATGACCTCTTTTAACTTGGACACATATACATCAGCAAGCCGTTTCATTTGTTCGTCCTCTAGCAGTTGTTGATGAATTGTCACATATATATTTAATCTTCCATCTTGTAAAATAAGATTAAAGTCAAGTAGCGTTTCACGCGTTGCTTTTGGACAATGATAAATTCCTGTTTCCTTACTCGCTAACGCAATTGTATTAGCGCCATCTTTTTGCAGTTCACCTAAGTAGTTAAATAGAATACCTGGATTGCGTTGCAGTTTTATTTCTTTTCCTACCATTACTTGATTCGTCATATATTTTAAAATGCCATATCCAATGCCTTTATTCGGAATTTTTCGTAGTGTCTCTTTTACATCCATAAGTTGCGCAGCAATCGTTGTTCCGTTTGATGCTAAACAAACAGGAAATAAAGTCGTAAACCATCCGACTGTTCGAGAAAGATCCATTCCTGGAATAATTTCTTCACGCCCATGACCTTCTAAATAAATTGCCATCGTGTTTGAATTGTCCCAAGGTACGATAGTTCGATATAGCGCTGTTAACAACAAATCATTGATTTCTGTGTGAAATGCATTATGCGCTTCTTTCATAAGTTTTTCAGTATATACGGAATCGAGCTGTGCCGTTAATATAGTCGCTTGTTCTTCTGTATTTGTAGCAACAGATTTTAGCGCAGTTGGTTGTGTAACATGCTGATCTACTTTCATCCAATAATCATACTCCTGTAACGCCACCTCTGTATTCGCATACTGGGAAAGTGTCGTCGTCCACTGCTTGAAGGAGTTTGTCTTTTTCGGGAGCACAATTTCTTCTCCACGCTCAAGAGTAGCAATTCCATTCATGATATCTTCAAATAGGATTCGCCATGAGACACCATCGACAACCAAATGATGCACAGCAATAAATAGTGCCTGCCTACTATCTTCAAAGTTGAATAGCGCCGCCTTCAAGACAGGACCTTCTGTAATATTTAATTGTCGCTGAAGTTGTTCGCATACCTCGTACAATGCCTCTTCTCCCGTTGGAAAAGCATCAAAAACATCTAAAGAAACCGTAGATAATGTTTCATCAAATCGCTGAACCCACTTTCCATCTTTACGTCTATAAATCAAGCGAAGTGCATCATGATGCGTCAGCAATGCAGCAAGTGCTTTACTAACGACAGATGCTTCGTGCGGTGTTTCAAACTGAATCAAAGCTGGTAAATTCCAATGATGTGGGTTCACGAAATCTTGCTCAAAATACCATTGTTGAATTGGTGTTACACCGATTTCCCCAGTTACCAAACCTTCCTCTGGCAGAATTCCAACTTGTTGAACTTGCAACTTCGAAGCAAGTTCAGCAATCGTTTGATACTGAAAGATTTGTTTTGGATTGAGATAGTAGTTTTGTTGCTTTACTCTCCCAATCATTTGAATGGCTAAAATGGAATCACCACCAAGCTTAAAGAAATTATCGTGAACACTGATATTCTCTAATCCCAAAAGCTCTTGCCAAATAACCGAAAGCATTGCTTCTTTTTCGTTTCTTGGTCCCACAATGACTGTATCCATACTCGTTTCATAAAGATCAACCGAATGCAACTGTTTGCGATCAACTTTTCCATTTTTATTAAGAGGCAATGCCTTCATCGAAACGAAATAACTTGGTACCATATATTGCGGCAACGTCTTTTTCACATGTTCACGAATTCGTTCTTCATCATACTTTTCGCTCACAACATATGCGACAATCTTGTTCGCACCTTTATGATCCGTCATTGTTGTAACAATTGTTTGTACTACATCTTCTAATGCAGCAATTGCCGCTTCAATTTCACCAAGCTCAATTCGGAAGCCTCTTATCTTGACTTGGTTATCTATTCTTCCTAAATATTCAATATTCCCATCTGCTAACCAGCGTACCAAATCACCCGTTCGGTACATTCTTTCACTTTGTTTCATAGGATTGACGACGAATTTTTCTTCTGTTAACACCGGCTCTTTCATATAACCTTTTGCTACACATATTCCTCCCAGACACAATTCACCTGGTACACCAATTGGTACAATTTGATTGTTTTGATCAAGAATATACGTTTCCACATGAGAAAGTGGTTTTCCAATCGGTACATTAGCTACATTCATTTCTTTATGAATAGAAAACCCTGTCGCATAAATCGTTCCTTCCGTTGGCCCATATAGATTTTCTAGTTTTACATTTGGACAATGAGCGTACAGTCGATTACAAAGTTCTGGTGAAACAGCTTCTCCTGCGACGATAATATATTTCAACCGATTCATAATTGCAAAATCTTTTTCATCCAAGGCCTGTAACATTGCATGTAGCATCGATGGTACGAAGTTAATATGTGTAACCTTGTGGCATTGAATCAATTGAATCAGTTTCTCTGGGTCTTTTTCATCACCATGTCCAGCAATAACAAGTGTGCCACCTGCATGAAACCATCCAAAAATTTCGGCTACAGAAACATCAAACGTATATGTTGTTTTTAACAAGTGCTTATCTTCTGCTAGCACCGGATATTTCTCTTGTAAATCGAGTAGCAAATTCACAACACTTTGATGCGCTACCATAACACCTTTTGGATTTCCCGTGGATCCTGATGTATAAATGATATAAGCAAGGTTAGTAGGATTATTGATATTTTGTAAATCTCTTCTATCCCCTTCAAACAGTCTTGCATCATCTAAGTAAAAAACTTCCCCCTCAAAATCTAAAGACTCCTTAAGGTAACATTCCTTTGTTAAGAGAATAGTTGCCTCACTATTTTGCAGGACGTATTCTGTTCGTTGCATCGGGTACGCTGTATCAATTGGCAAATACGCACCACCTGCTTTTAAAACAGCTAATATACCAACAACCATCTCGAAAGAGCGATCACATAACACGCCAACTACCTGGTTTGGTCCAACACCTGCATCTCTTAATTTATGTGCAAGTGCATTTGCCTGCGCATTAACATCCTCGTATGTCATCTCTTTGTTGCGATAAATAAGCGCTGTTGCAGATGGCGTTTTGTGAACAGCTGCTTCGAACAATTCATGAATACACTGATTTCCATTATAAGTGGCACTCTTTTCATTCCACTCAGATACAAGTTTCGTATATTCAGATTGTGGTAAAATTGACAATTCCCCTATTTTTGCCTTTTGATTATGAATAACGCTTGCTAATATGGTTTCATAATGAGCAAGAAAGCGTTCTATTGTATCATCAAAAAATAAATCCGTATTGTACTCTAATTTGATAGATAAAGTGTCCTCCAATTCGAAAATTTGCACTGACATATCAAACTTGGCCGTGTCACTATCTAAAATTTCGAGTTCCATTGTCGCTTTCTCTAAGTCTACTGCTTGTAATTGTGCGTTTTGTAAGACAAACAACACTTGGAATAGCGCATTACGACTCGAATCTCTCTCAATCTGTAATTCATCGACTAGTAGCTCAAAAGGCACATCTTGATGATCATATGCATCAATGGTCGTTTTCTTTACTTGCGAAAGCAATTCAGTAAATTGCATTTCCCGATGAAGATTAATACGTAGCGGTAACGTATTAACAAAGAAACCAATCAATTTCTCGATTTGCTCACGGTTTCGATTTGCAACTAGCGAACCAACAACAAGATCCTCCTGACCTGTATAACGATGTAATAATGATGAGAAAGCCGAAAGTAACAACATAAAGAGCGTGCATTCTTCTTCTTGACATATTTCTTTTAGCATCCTTGTCATGTTTTCATGTAACGTGAAAGTCTTAACCTTCCCACGATATGTTTGAATTGGTGGCCGTGGTTTATCTAACGGAAGATCAAGTACAGGTATATCTTCAGCTAATTTCTCCTTCCAATAAGACAGTTGCTTGCTAAATTCCTCACCTTTCATAAACTCATTTTGCCACAAAGTATAATCTGCGTATTGAATCGGTAATGGCTCTTGCTTACTTTCTCCCCACTGCCGAATATCTTCATAGATTTCCGCAATGTCCTTCACTAAAATCCCCATCGACCAACCATCCGAAACAATGTGATGCACGGAAAGTAAAATCTCCACTCTCTTCTCATCAATTAAAATCACTTTTGCACGAAAAGCGCTATTTTCGATTTTAAACGCCGTATTTGCTTCCCGTTGTCGTAAACCCTCTAGTTTTTGCAACGTCTCCTCAGCAGATAGGTGTTTCAAATCAATTTCCTCTATTTCAACTAACTCTTCATCTGCAATAATTTGTGATGGTATACCATCCACCATCACAAATGTTGTTCGCAATGTTTCATGCTTATTTACTAACTCAATAATAGAACTTCTTAAAATAGGAAGATGAATTTCTCCCGTCAAACGAATTACAAGTGTATTATTGTAATAAGGATTTTCTCGATCCATTTCATATAAAAACCATTGCCGCTTTTGTGCAGAAGACATCTCTACTACGTTACCTCGGTCACTAAAAGTAACTATGTCCATTTCATGCGTACGAGTACGAGAAAGTTTCTTTTCTACTAAACTAGCAAGCTCTTCTACTGTACTCGATTGAAAAAATTCCTGTTGCGTAATCGTAACAGCAAAATTCTTTTTCAACGCAGAAATCATTTGTGTCGCTTTTAAAGAATCACCACCTAATTCGAAGAAATGGTCAAGTACACTAATATCCTTTTTATTCAAAAGACCTTCCCAAATGAATGCAATTTTCTCTTCTATATCATTTCTTGGTACGATATGTTGTTTCTTTCCAAAACGGCTATCCGACGCATGAGCCAAACGAGTTTGATCTACTTTACCATATTCATCAAGCGGTAATTTTGGTAGAATGACAATCTCTTTCTCCAATCCACCAAATTCTTCTCTATTTAGTATAGAGAACACTTCTTCAAGAATATGTAAGTATTCTGGTGTAATATAGATTGTTAATTGTTGTGTTTCTTGTTCCTCGGTTCCAATCAGATGAGCCATTTCTTCTTTTTCATGATTGATTCCAACAAAAACATTAGGTTCGTTCCCTTTTAATCCCGCCAAAAGGGAATATATACCTTTTTGATCATCGATCAATTGAAATCCTTTTGCTATCAACGCATTTTTAATAAGTAAATTTGTACCCATTCCAATCTCATTCCAGAAACTCCATGAAAAACAGTAGCTATTTACATTTTGACTTCGTTGATAATATGCAAAATTTTCAACAAATCGATTCGCACTACAATAAGCTGAGATGGTCATCCCCGGTAACAACGTTCTTGCTGAAGAAGTTGTAATGTAGAGACAATCTTGCCTTTCTTTTACGATTTCATGTAGCACCCAAGATGCATATACCTTAGCTTCAAACATAGCATGCAGTTCTTTTTCGGTTTGCTTTTCTATCAGTATTTCTTGAATAATCCCTGCAAGGTGGATAATCCCATTTACCTTTTGTTGCAGACGTTCTTCCTGTGAATGAACAACTTTTCGCATCGCATCTAAATCCATTACATTGCACATTTTATATTGGACTGTACCACCATATTGTTCATACTCTTTTAATGAATCAAGAAGGCGCATTTTTTCTGCATTTGTTTCAATTTCTGTTCGACCAAGTAAAAGAACATTTGCGCTGTATCGTTCTAAAAGTAATTTGGCTACAAGCGTCCCCAAACCACCAAGACCACCTGTAATGATGTAAAACCCTTGCTGTTGAAACGGAATATTTTTTTCTTTCTGTTCTAACATTGGTACTTTTTCTAAACCTATTTTGTATCTTTTCTCATCACGATACAATACGACAGGAATGGTTTCTTGTTGCTGAAGTTCTTTCCATACGGTCTCAGTATCAAACTGTATATCTTTTCCTTCTATATCAATATACTTCACTTGTAAATTTTCAAACTCAGCTGGCAAAGTTTTCACATAACCTTCTAATGTTGAACATGAATAGTTCATTTCCTTCGCTTCTAATCCAACACTATTTGTCGCAATCACCGTAACACGACGTAGTGGCAATTTCGCATGCATAATAGCTTGAAGTGCGAACATCACACTAAACACACCAAGATATTGCGCATTAGCTAAATCTTCTACCGATCTAAAAGTTGGAACTGTATCGCAATAATTCCAAGCATGCAAGAGATGAAAAACTTGATCTTCTACATTTCTTTTTGCGAGTTCTTCAAATAATCGAACGTAATCCATTTTGTTTTTAGGATTAATTTGATAATGATTTGGATGGATCTCACCGAATGTTTCTCCTACATCCACAATAACAACAGAATGTTGCGTTAACTTTTCTTTTAGGACATGATGAAATGATTTACCTTGTCGAAAGAAAACATACGTTTCTTTTTGGGAGGATACGCTTTTGCCCAACTTACTTTCGACTAATTTTTCACGATAAAACCACTGAGATAGTGTTTTTTCATTTTGTAAATGGCAATCAATCTTTTGTGTAATCTCTCTATATGCCCCGTTCTCAAACTGTTTTTGAAATGCATTTCTCGTTATTTTCCCACTATCCGTTTTAAAGAATGCTTCCTTCTGAATTGGTATAATCACTTTCGGCGTGATACCCATTTTGCGCGCAACAATTTGTTTGATTTGTTGCATCGTCGCAAACATCACAGAAACATGATTAATTACTGGGACAAAGAAAATAGCTAATTCCTCTGCTCCTTCAGCCGACTTCACACTCGTTGCACATACAAACGTGGTTTCCACCCCAGGTACTTGTTCTACCAAGGCTTCAATTTCATAGTTGTAGTAATTTGCACCATGAACAACAATCATATCCTTTTTTCTTCCTGTAATGACAAGATTACCGTTATGTATAAACCCCAGATCTCCACTATCGAACCAGCCATCTTCAGTAAAACTTTCCGCATTTGCTTCATCATTTTTGAAATAACCATTCATAACCGTTGGACCATGAATTTGGAATCGTCCAATACGATCTTCTGACAGGCACTGATTGTCCTCATCAACAATACGAATGCCAATACCAGGCATCGGTCTCCCTACTTCCGTAAAAACAATGGCATTTTGGTGCCCCTCATATGTGAATTGTAAATTACCATCTAAAGAATTCTTATCAACATACAACATTCCTGTATTTGTCGTTTGCGTATAAAACGAATGACATTCAATAATACCCGAAGAAACTTCAGACATCCCAAACGTAGGAATAAGACAGTTCGAAGGCAATTGATGTTGCTGTAACAATTGTAAAAATTTCATCCCAACACTTGAAATAACAGCTTCCCCACCATTTACGATGTATCTCATCGAAGAAAGATTCCATGAAGATGATTTAATCTCTTCTTCATACTGGTTAATTAATGAAAAAGCGAAGTTTGGCGCCCATGTAAATGTCGCTGAGTAAGCATCAATCCAGTGCAACCAATTTAGCGGATTTTCAATAAATGCCGAAATAAGACAGTTTACCTGTTGGCACATTAAATAGGTATCACGAATGTGACACATTACGATGCCTCCAACATGATCAAGCGGCATCCAATTTAACGATACTTCTTTTTCATCTAGCTGGCGGTCAATACAATTGGAAACTGTGCGCGCAATAATGGATTTACTTTTGTGCTGCACACATTTGGGTACTCCTGTGCTACCAGACGTTAATAAATTCAAAACAATAGTATCTTCGGTACAAGGAAACCAGTTTGTATCGCGCGCTGTATCCATAACATTCTCAATACTATGTATAACAATCTCTTGACGTTGCAATGTTGTTCGAATTGCAGCAATCTCTTCTTTCAATTCAAATTCCGTTAAAATAATCGGTTGTTCTAATAGCTGCCATGTGTTATAAAGTTTTAATACTTGTGCATTTTGCTCACTATAGATAGGGGCCGTTCCTAACGGCGTTGGTAAAAATCCCCCAAGTATACATGCCCAAAACGCAGTAACAAAATGCTTATTGTCCTTAAATTGAAACAAAATACTTTCTCCTGGTTGTATACCAAGATTTCGCAACCCTTTTAGTAACCGCTCCGCATCTGCCAACATCTCTTGGTAGGAGAGGTACTCTTCATGTCCATCTTCATATACAAATGTCATCCCTTTATCTTTTGCTTGCTTAGCGGCACGCTTTAAAATTTCTTGTAGTGTTTTTGGGGTACAGTCATCAAGATGAAGTGGCTCACCAAAACGAAGAGCTAACGGTTTTCCACTCTCATCTATACATTGTTTATCTGTCATCAAAACTGTTTCGTGGCGCGATACTCGTGAATGTTCTTGCATCTCTACCTCATGAAATAAGTCTTCTATATGAAGCGGCTGTTCATGAACACCATGCTTTTCAAGCATAATTGCAATATTACTTCTCCCATATCTTCTTTCGCATTCGTTTTCTATTTCATTTAACACATGAATGTGATCATGTTCTTCCACTCGTTTCATCTCCATCATCCCCCCATTATGTAAATTTTTTGATTTTCCCAACTGATTCATTGATTTTATAAATTACCTCATCCATTGCACTATCAATGAAGAAATGTCCTCCTTCATAATGTATCAGCTCAAAATCTCCATCAACATAGTCATACCAATCTGTCATTCTTTTCTCATCTGTTATATCTTGTAGACCATTCAAAATCGTAACATTACAATATAATTTTTCAATGATATTGGTTACATGAAGTTGTTCAATTAAACGGAAATCAGAACGAATAATTGGTGTTAAAATTTGCAGTAACTCTTCATTTTCAATGATTTCCTTTGCTAAACCACCATATTTCTCTAATTCTTTTAAGAATTCTTGCTCTGGTAAATGGCTAATCGGATGTACATTTCGCATAAATCGATATCGCGGTGCTTCTCTTCCAGAAATAAATACATGTTGAGGAGGTTGGACACCGTTTTTTTGTATTTTTACCACTAATTTATAGACTGCCAAAGCACCCATACTATGACCAAACAATGTATACGCTTCACCGTCTAATTGCTGAATCAAATTTTGATATAAATCATCAACCATTTCGTCGAAATCCACATAAAATTCCTCAAGAAATCTTGTTCCTCTCCCTTTTAATTCTAGCGGTAGAAGCTCAATATTCGGATCCAACAATCTTCGCCACTTCAAATATCCATTAGCACTTCCGCCTGCATATGGTACGCAGAATAATTTCACATCTATCTCTCCTTATAAATTATATTTAAGCTCTATTTCAATCCTATATTCTCTTTGTATTAAGAGTCCTGTATAAAATACTTGGACGTCTCAAAATATTTCTAAATAATGATTTTAAGATTATTTGAGACAATTCTTGTCTCTCCTTTTGATATACCACATAAAAGAAGTATTTCTCAGTATATGTGATGTTCTCCCTACTCGCTGGATGATCAGGTAACCCTCGAATCTAGATGTTAGTGTCTTTAAGTCAACTTTTAATTCAGGACTAGCTCTCATCCATAAGATTGTCGGTCAGCCTACACACCGGAGACATCCCGAGAATACCTTGTAAGTATGAAATAATTTCTTCTTGTGTTATTCGTAATATTATATTTTTGTCATTTTTTTGCGGCGAACAAACCGCGACTTTATAATTTGGATGAATAGAAATTTGCTGACACGTGTATTCTTCATGCACATCTTTTCCAATTACCTTTATCCCATCTCCAATCACACAAGTAAAAGAATCAAGTGGTATACTTAGTCCCTTTCCCACACATTTCACATAACTTTCTTTCAGCGTCCAAATCTCATAAAAACGATGAAGTGGAGATGATATAGACTGAAAAATATATTGGCGTTCTTGTTCTGTGAAACAATCATGAACAATATCTTCATAGGCGATTTCTTTTACTTTCTCCACATCCACACCTACTGGATGAGAAGCAACTGCGCACAGAATATAATCCCCTGCGTGTGATACATTAAAATGAATAAATGGCTCTCCCTTTACGTATGGTTTTCCTTCTCTCGTTCTCGCAAAAATAATGTTCTTTTTTCGGTATACAAGATGCATAACCATTCGTATGAGCAGTTCTCCAATTACAGATCTAATTTTATCTTTTTGATTTAACAATTTCCGAACAGCTAACCGCCGTTCTTTACTAATCAGTATATATAATTCTGATAATTCTTTCTCTGTAATAGGAGTAAGTTCAACCGCATAAATCTTTATGGAATTTTTATGCTCTATGTGTTTCATTGAAAAATCCCTCTTTTAAAAAAAGTAAAATACAAAAACATTCATTTTCCTTAATACATTATTAACTTTTCTTCGCACAAGTTAATTAACCAAAATTATACAATTTTCATTATAAACAATTATTAATATTCACGCAATACGAATTATTAGAATATTAATAATTTTATTTATTTCAATTTCATACGGGTACGGCAACGATTACTTTTTTGGGGACTCGTTATATTGGCTAACAGAATTGGTATTCCGTTAACTTTTTATATTGATTTTGAAAACATTTGTTTACAGAATATAGATAAATCATTATAAAAATGTGTTTACAGAACTAATTTTTACAGGTTTTCTTGTAGTATTGTAATAAAATTTAATAAAAAGAACACAGCTATCCTTAGGAATCCGAATTAGAAATTACTGAATACAACATCAAAAAAATTATCAGATCGTAGCCGAAAGCCAAGAGGTTTCTTATCACCATGTATATCAATGAATAAGAAGTTAGAAGCACACGTTGAAGAAGCGCTACAAGATAAACGTGGTCGAAAGAATGAGGAATATGAATAAACAGATAAAGAAAAGTTTAAGATGAAAATGAACTATTTAGTGCACTAAAGTACCCATTAGTTGAATAAGCATCCTACTAGCTTTGCAGGGTACATCCATTTCCTTAAAATATTTCCTTTGCATCAGAAGGTAAATCTCTAACATGCTTAGGGTATTTAGCCATGTTTCAATCATCCTCAATTGGATATGTGAAATTAAAATGATCAGCGACATCTTTAGGTAAGATTTTAAATAATGTGAATGAATAATAAAATTGTTTAATTTTCATCTAAAAAATAAGAGCCTTATTGCATTTGAAATGTAATAAGGCTTTTTAAAGTTGTTTAATTCTTGCGGAATAAACAACCTCGTTAATTAATAAGTAGGAAACTCTATAGTGGGTATATATAAATTAAAATCATGAAGTCATGAAGGAACTAAAGAGCTAAAATTTCAACTATTAGATACCAATTTCACTTCATCTATAATTAAATTACTATCTAACCATTCTTCTAACATCTTATTAAAGAGCTTTGGATTTGCTAAAGGTATCCCATGACCAATTTTAGGAATGATAACTCCTTGACAATTAGGATTATTATCCATAATTTCTTTCATTGAATCCTTCATTATTTTTTTCTCTTTTTCACCAACAGTAACTAATATATTGTGTGAGTATTCCCTGAATGTTTTAGGTATTTTAAATGAAGAATTTTCATTCATAACTCTTAAAAAAGCGTCTTTGTTTATTTGTAGACTTTCTTGATAATAAAGATTAAAATACTCCTCGTTTATATATAGGTTTTTTGCTTGAACTTTAGAAAATGCTTTTTTCTTTCCCAGTGGTAATGCCCTTGCCATTATCTTATTTAAAATATTTGCAAAAGGAATCGGTTTAACCAACGCACTGTTAATCATTGCAAAATCAATTAAATCTTTTTTCTTACTAAGCATTGAAAGAAGTACTTGGGATCCTAAAGAGAAACCTATTGCCACAACAGACTTACCTTCTCTTTTTTCTTCTATTAATTTAATTATTTGTTCTGCTGCATGATCAATTGAAAAAATTTGTTCATCTTTTCTGCTATGTCCATGTTCAGGTAGGTCAAGAACTAAGCAATGAAATTTTTGAGAGAAGTATTCAACTTGTTTATCCCACATCCAACCACTTACTCCGCCACCATGTATATAAACCATCATTCTTTCATGATCCGTTCCAAATTCTGTATAATACAAGCAATCCCCCCTAGCTATGAATTTCATCCTTTACCAAGATTATACATTACTTTTCACTTGAACTTTATTTATTCTTACATTGCAAGTACCATTCTTACACTAACCTACAGCTGCAGTTCAATAAAAATTATAGCTGTAGGTTAGTGTGGATTTGAGTCAATATTTTGGTCACAAAAAAGTTTAGTCTAAGCTACTTCTTTAACCAGATCTTCTATTGCTTAAGGAGTTTTATAGCCTAATACTACTATGAAGCAACGTGCCTAGTTAATACATTTACTTATAATAAATTAACCACTTCTTGTCTCTCTATCCACTTATCTAATTTGTTTGTGGTATCATCATTTAATCGTTTTCTTTTACCCGATAACATTCTTGAAAGTGTCGAGTATGAAATATCTATTTCTTTCGCTAACTCACGTATACTTTTATTATTCTTCTCTTTATACGTATTCATCTTTTCAATATAAAACTCGATGCTATTAGGAGTTTCTTGATTTAAAATACTTATTGGCTTCTCTTCAATTACTGGTGGCTTTTCTTCAATCTCGATAATTAATGGTGCCTGCTGCTTACTTTTTTTAGTGATCAACTCTTGTTGTAATTTAACAAGCTCATTTGTAGGAGAAATAATTACTTTCAATTTTAACCAATAGTTTTCAAACCAATTTTTACCCTTACATTTCTCTTCATCAATTTCAGGAGAGTATTTCCACTCCTGAATTACTTGGTCCCTCATAAGATCATCTAACGTCTTTTCAAAAACTTGTCTTATTAGACTTGGTTTCCTATTCATACTTATCTCCATTACTTGTAATAACGCTTTAGGGCCACCAATACTATATGAATGTGTTAGATGTTGATATGATTGTTGAATACGCCAACGCCAACTTAGATATCTGGTTAATCGTTTGTGATATCTTTGTTGCTTGCTGTTATACTCCAATGCTTTCTTAGATAATAAACCTGTTAGTTTTTCAGAACCATATAGATATTTCGATAAAAAATTACCTGGTGTTACGTTCATACTCTCTATTCCCAATGTTTTATCCGTATCAATATCTTTTGCAATGATAATTTCATCCATTACAAATAACCTTCGAATTCTTTGCTTTTTATAAGCTAAGGTTTCATTTGGATCCTCTTCATTTAATATCACGATCTCATTATCTTCATTTACATAAATAAAAATACTAGCAAGAGCAGCTAAACGCTCCATAATCTTTAATCTGTCTTCTTTTCGATAATAAGCCTTACCATTTTTGATTTGTTTCATATTACACATATCTAATATTTGTTCGTAATGTACAGGCACAATAGTCTTATCATTTTCCGCACTCTTTACCCATAGTTCCGTTACAATATCAAGGCAATCAGCCGTCAAATCATCCATTACCCTTGTTAAAAAAGTAGAGTCAATCAAGGTATTCCATCTTTTTAACTCTTCTCTTTGTAATTTCATATCACCATCGTCGTGTGACGATACGACGACTAGGCTATTTTGTTTATCCTGCAATTGCGCAATACGAACATTTTTATCTTGATCATCTGTAAACTTATTCTTAGCAATGGTATCTGATAAATGGTACATAAATCCTGCATTACTTCGTTCTATATACTCGCTCTTAGCCTCTGAAGCTAAAGGTAATTCTTTTTTGTAACGGGCAGTTTAATTCCAAATTCCATATATAAGTCATCTTTTAAACATTCGAAAATTTCTTCCTTATGATCATCTAACTTTGGAAGAATGTCTATCGCAGATAAACCTAATGCTTCCTTTTTAGAAACCCATTTCACTAATCTTTCGAAAGTCTGCGATGAATAAGTTGAGTTGTATATCCTCTGTAGATCTCTTTCTACATCTTGATAGAATTGTTGCCACTTATTTAAAACTCTTTCACTTCCCTCAACACCAGTAATTAGAGGGTACGCTATATATAAAGTGTTTTGAAATAGTACGTTTAACTTTTCCACTAATAATTCTCCTAATTGCTTCTAATACAATTATATCAATTGATACTAATCATTCATACCATTCTAATTAGAGTTTCGATAGAATATATTTTTATTGAGCATTCAATAAGGATTCCTATTGTTTAGATACCGAAAAAATAATGAAGAATTAATGTCCTGTTGCAAATTGAAGTTACTTATTGCATGAATATGATTTAAATATATAATTATATTGATATAGGGAGGAATAGGAGAAAGATATATGCTGAAAAGATTAAATAAATTTATGTTTGTTTTACCTGTAATTTGGTTTGTATTACTTATTGTATTGGGTTCATTTTTACTTGTGATGCCATTAGATTTATTTTTGCCACCGATAAAACAACATCCGATAAAGGAAGATCCCGCTATTATACAGATTTTAGTAGGAGTATTTGCGGCACCTGTATATGAAACAGTAATTTTTCAGGTGTTTTTATTTTGGGTATTAAGATGTATTCCTTTTATTAAAGAGCGTGTTTATCTTATTATTTTAATAGCATCAATTATATTCGGATTAAGTCATTCAGATGGTATTACTTATATAGTCGTTACAGCAATAATTGGAGTATTATATAACTATGCTTATTGGGTATATCAAAAAAAGAATGAAAAAGTTGAAATTACGATATCTGCTTTTTGGATTGTTGTTTTGATTCACTCACTACATAACGCTATTGTTTTTATAGCATTACATCTATAAATGTTAAAAAAATAATTAGTTCTATTAGTAGTGGATTTTAAGCCAATGCTTGAGAGAAAACTAGATTATTAATGAGGTAAGAAGTATAGAACTAAAGCTTTTTCTATGCTTCTTTTTTATGTAAATTTATATTCAAGAATTTCCTTTCGTATTTTTAATAGCCAAAACACACTAAATTTTTATAAGTTTACAAAATTTGTTTTTCACTAATTAGAAGTTACACACGCAACATCTTTTCCATCTTGCGTACCTTTCCTGCAAAACATGCAACACTTTTCCCATGTTACGTACTCTTTTACTAAAACAAGCAACATTCTTCCCATGTTGCGTACTTATTTTTCGCAACAAGCAACACCTAATATTTAAATTATTTAATTTTATATCGAAAAGAAGCAACATTTTTTCCAAGTCACGTACCGAAATTCATCTCCCACCTATCGTCGGGCTACGCCCTTCACACGCTTGAGGAAGGAAAATTCTTTCGGGAAATACGTTAAATTTATAAGAAAATTTCACTTGTTAGTATTCCATTTCTAAAAGTCTCTGATATATCCTTTGCCCCCTATTTCATATGAATATCTAGCCTCCTTTAAAGGATACAATTCAAAATTCATAATAAAAATAAACAAATCCTCCATATGAAGATTAGTTAGGAAAAATGATCGAGAGTTTCATGATTCTTATTTTCTTCTCTTTCTATTATAAAAGATTCTTTTAAATTTAATTGTATTTCATCCATGACAAATAACATTCCCACTAGTAAGTAACACGTTATATAACCAAATCACTAAAGGAATCTCCTTTCCCTATCGAATTATTCTAGAGGAAAGGAGATGAATGCATGGAAATCCTAGGATTAGATACTCGCGCATTAGAGATTTTAGGTGCACTTGAGTACACAAATCTTCACAATAAATTAATCGAATACCCAGAAAATAAAATATACGAGTGTAAAGAAATAAAAGAAATACTTCAATCACTTCCTAAAGAGAAGCAGGTTCAGGTTCTTGAGAATCAGGCTTATTTTGAAGCAGTAGGTTTCCTACCATCCCATCCCTTGTTCGAAGCCAATTTATCCACCACCTACTCACTGGGCTGTGACCCTTCACGCTCCTTGAGGAAGGAATCTTCTTGGCTAAAATGATAAATGTGTACAATTTGTTAATCATACAAAAAGGTTTCCTGCTTCATGACACGAAACTTTTCACATACTATTAACCTAAAAACCTAAGATTCCTACAATCTGACGAGCTTTAGCATTATCTATATAATAATGCATCTTTAATCCCTTTCTACACGAAGTACAGTTCCCCTTAATTTTGATAGATGCTGTGAAACAGTAGATTGTGGGAGGCTTAATATTTCCGTTAACTGCGTAACATTACACATTTTATGGTGCATTAATCCATTTACAATTTGTAATCGAACCGGGTGTGCCATTACTTTTAAAACATCTACATCTTCTTCGCGGATTTCAGCTAGATCTCTATCAGTTACTACTGTTTTCATTTCGCATTCTCCTTTATTATTAATTTCTATTTTTCTTATTATCCTTATACATAGTACTTATAAATGATTGCGATTTATCCTGTTGAGAAAATATAGTCTCTGCTTAAAGTAAAAAGGTCATCTATCCTGAAAACAGTTTTTTTACATAACTTTGACCTATGATTAACACGCTTTACTAAGCAAAAATACTTCTCCTATCCTTTGTTTAAAGCAAATAAAAAATTCTGCTTTTGCCCTCCCATCCTGCAAAATTGATAAGCAGTATCCCCCATCTCACACTCTACAAAATAATCATTTTATTTCTCAATATGGATACCTGGAATTAAAATACCAAAAATGGTAATATGAAGTCACCTTCAGTTGTCAATTGTGTCCCTTTTTTGAAAGGCCCTGTCTATAATGACAAGGCCTTTTAAATTTTCCTAAATATCCTTTTTATTTTGTTTTCTTTTGAATATTAAAAGTATAATTGATCAATCTTACATACGCCCCCATAATTTACCTCTATTTATCTAACATACTAGCCTCTATCTTTACAGAAACTTTGGTTATCCTCCTTTTTATCTTTCGAATTTGAATGGTTGCCTTTACAAGTTTAACTAAGTCTACTTATAAACCTGGTGTAGACTCTAAACCCTACTGCTGCTCCATATTCTCTTCTGTTACAGCACTTACAAACTCCCACAGCACTTGTACTCTAAGTGTTCTGAAAATCGTTTCTCACACATTTCAAATGTTTTTGTCTTCGTTTTGAACACCGCTCTTATTTAATACTTTTCTTTCCTGCTAATGGCGAAGTCAAAGTTATTGTCCCTTGTCAGTAGATTCCAATATTATGTATAATGAAATCATTATTTTACCAATAAAAGGTAGATAAGAGATGATACAAGTAAATAAACAAAACGTATCATCGAGATATTAAAGGATCTATTTAACGTACATTAAGATACATATTTAGGATTTAAAACCATGAAATTTTATGTACAGATTGAATTACTACAAGATGGAGGATTGGTAACAAATGTGCTCAAGAAAAAAGAGCATTCAATTTGCTTAAGGTTATTAAACTACTTGATGGGACATCTGTTGAATGAATTAAAAACATACTCAGGGGGAATTTCAAATGAAAACATTTAGTAAAGTAGTATTAGCGGGAACATTGGCTCTTGGCAGTTTAGCAGCAATGAATGTGGAAGCACTGAAAGCTCATGCTGATGGGGCGAGCGAATATTGTCGTTACATTTGCGGTCCTAAAGAAACATTAAATAATTTCACAATTCAACTTTCAGATACGAAATACAGACTGGGACAAAATATCATTCTACGAGCAACAAATGATAATCCATATGATGTACATTACACAGCATCTTTTGAAAAACACTATGATACTGGTTGGGATTATTATGACGCTGATTTTCACTATGGTTCATTATTACCAGCTGGAACAAATGTATATGAAGATTTTGATGCTGCGACTGGCAATGGTGGAGCAATTTCTGAACCAGGAACATATCGCATGAAAATTGAAGTAACACATGCAGATGGACACATCGATACAATGTATACAGCGCCAATCACATTAGCAAATTAAATAATAAGGTTACTTCATATCTTATTGTTTTTATTATCTATCAAATATTTATTCAAAGTACCTAATCTTTTTATTCGTATTAGGTACTTTAAATAATAGTTTTAAGGTTTCGTTCCCTATTAATAGGTATTGAAAATGCAGAAATTGATATTCAAACAATATTAAGAGTTGAAAAATAGGAATACCCTCTCTTATAATTGTCCCATTTTTTAAAAACTAAAGGGATTCACTATTGTCATTATTAGTTTACTTCTTTCCATAATGACAATGCAAAAATCCAATTTGGATCCCCATTCCCTTGATAACTCTGAACTGCCTCATACACCTTATTCTCATGAACTACTCTATCTCCTGCTTTATACGCTTTACGCGCATCCCATTGTTCATAAGAGTTTTCTTGTCCTTTTGTTGTAACAGTGATGGCATCACTTTTCATTGATTCATTACCAGATGTATCGACAGCAGATACTACATACTTATATACTGTATTCGCTTGCAAATCTTTGTCCATAAATGAAGTTGTATTAGCAGTACCTATTTCTTTCATGGCCCCTCCA
>WPCI01457966.1_pt1 | contig 32871 bp, 28 predicted proteins | sample 5399871 | NCBI WGS metagenome assembly WPCI01 (sample SAMN12869469, study PRJNA574797) | sludge metagenome | isolation source: wastewater treatment of pH7 | place: China:Beijing | collected 2019-05-20 | reverse complement strand
CTGAATGCACGGGAAGCAACCACAGTCGCCGGCATCGGACTGGAGCACGGCGGACTGTTCTACCCGGACTCCGGCTGGATCTCCCCGGCCCACTGGTGCCGGTGGCTGCTGGATCACCCGCTGATAACGCTGGAAACCTCGGCTGCAGTGGCGCAGCTGCAATTCGAGGAGCCACACTGGCAGGTCCTCACCACTGGCGGCAGTCACTGGCAGGCACCTGTGGTGGTGTTGGCCAATGCAGCGGATGCCGCTCAGCTATCGCAAGCGGCACACCTGCCACTCAAGGCCATTCGCGGCCAGACCAGCCTGCTGCCTGCCAGCCCGGCCAGCTCGGTACTGCTCTGTGTGGTCAGTGCTGACGGTTATGTCGCGCCCGCGCACAATGGCCAACACTGCACTGGTGCCAGCTTCGTCTTTGACAATCCGTCCACAGCGCTGAACGGGCAGGAGCAACTGGACAACATCCAGCGGCTGCAACAGCTGTCTCCTGAGCTTTACCGGGCCATGGGCGGCGATGCGCTGCAGCAGGCAGCGCTGGCCGGACATGCCGCCCAGCGTTGCAGCACACCGGACTATCTGCCACTGGTTGGCCCGCTGGCCGATGCCGAAATCTTCACTTCGCGCTATGCCGGCCTGCGACACAACGCCCGCCTGCAAGCGGACACGCCCTGCCCCTGGTTGCCCGGGCTCTATGTCAATCTGGCTCATGGATCGCGCGGACTGGTCACCGCACCGCTAAGCGGCGAGCTGCTGGCCGGCTGGATCTGCAACGAGCCGCTGCCCTTGCCGCGCCAGGTGGCCGAAGCCTGCCACCCCAACCGTTTCCTGCTGCGCCAGCTGGCACGGGGAGTCTGAACAGGCACGGTTCGTGGCAAACTTTCATGCTAAGATATCGCGTTATTTGCAAACATCACCCAGAGGCAGTTCATGAGCGTATCCATCAAAACCCCGGAAGACATCGAGAAAATGCGTATTGCCGGCCGTCTGGCCGCCGAAGTTCTGGAGATGATCGGGCCGCATGTCAAAGCCGGGGTGACCACCGACGAACTGAATACCCTGTGCCACAACCATATCGTCAACGTGCAGAAGGCGATTCCTGCGCCGCTGAACTACAACGGCTTTCCGAAATCCATCTGCACCTCGATCAACCACGTGGTGTGCCACGGCATTCCCAATGACAAACCGCTCAAGGATGGCGACATCATCAATATCGACATCACCGTGATCAAGGACGGCTACTACGGCGATACCAGCAAGATGTTCCTGGTCGGCGAGACACCCGAGTGGGCGCAGCGCCTGTGCCAGATCACCCAGGAGTGCATGTACAAGGGCATCGAGATTGTCCGCCCCGGCACCCGCCTGGGTGATATCGGCGCCGTTATCCAGCAGCATGCCGAAAGCAACGGCTATTCGGTAGTTCGCGAGTTCTGTGGCCACGGCATTGGTACCGTATTCCATGAAGAACCCCAGATATTGCACTACGGCAAGGCCGGCACCGGTCTGGAACTGAAGGAAGGCATGTGCTTCACCATCGAGCCGATGATCAACCTGGGCCGCAAGGAAACCCGCGTGCTGGGCGACGGCTGGACCGCCATCACCAAGGACCGCAAGCTGTCCGCGCAGTGGGAGCACACCCTGGTGGTGACCGCCAACGGTTACGAGATCTTCACCCTGCGCGAGGAAGAAAGCTTCCCGCGCATCACTCCCTGAACAAGCGGAGCAGCGCGTGACCACCGATCTGGAGCTGTTTGACAGTGCCGCCTTTCACCAAAACCTGAGCGGCCATGAACAGCCGCGCGTGCTATTCCGGCAGGCGCTGGAACATGCCCGCCTGGTGCTCGACCAGCGCTTTCTCGATGGTCACGACATCAACGGGCTGGTACAGGCCCGTACCAGCCTGATCGACCAGCTGCTGGGGCAGGCCTGGATGCATTACGGCCTGGAAAACCACAGCACACCCACGGCCCTGGTGGCGGTCGGCGGCTACGGGCGCGGCGAGCTGCATCCGCACTCCGATATCGACCTGCTGATCCTGCTACAACATGAACCCAACCCGGCGCTGGTCGAAGTCATCAGCCAGTTCCTGACATTCCTCTGGGACCTGGGGCTGGAAATCGGCCATAGCGTACGCACACTGGAACAGTGCAGCGAAGAAGCCGCCAGCGACCTCAGCGTAATCACCAACCTGCTGGAAAGCCGGCTGGTACTGGGCAACCGCCCGCTGTTTCTGCAGATGAACGAAGCCATCGGACCGTTGCACATGTGGAGCAGCCGCGAGTTTTTCCTCGGCAAATGCGACGAGCAGCGGGATCGCCACGAGCGCTACAACGACACCGAATACAACCTGGAACCGGACGTGAAAAGCTCGCCCGGCGGGCTGCGCGACCTGCAAACCATCATGTGGATCGCCCGTCGCCGCTTCGGCATGCAGACACTCGCCAGCCTTGAGGCTCCGGGCTTCCTGACCGGCGGCGAATACCAGCTGCTGGCCCGCTCCCGCGCCTTCCTGTGGCGGGTGCGCTATGCCCTGCACATGCTGGCCGGACGCAGCGAGGACCGCCTGCTGCTCGAATACCAGGCCAAGGTGGCCGGGTTGTTCGGCTTTGATAGCGACGATGTGAAAAGCAACATCGAAGGCTTCATGCAGCAGTACTACCGCACGGTCATGGGCATTGCCGAGCTCAGCGACCTGATCCGCCAGGTATTCGAAGAGCAGATCGTGCGTGACGCCAGCCACCAGCCGCCACAGATCATCAACGAGCGTTTCCGCATCCGTGACGGCTATCTGGAACACATCCACCCCTATGTGTTCAGCAGAACGCCCTCGGCCATGCTTGAAGTGTTCGTGCTGATGGCCCAGCACCCGGAGCTGAAGGGCGTGCGCTCGGAAACCATCCGTCTGCTGCGTGACCACCGCCACCTGATCGACGACGATTTCCGCCAGAACCCGGACAACACCCGCCTGTTCGTCGAGCTGTTCAGCTGCGCCGAAGGCGTACACATGAACCTGCGCCGCATGAACCGCTACGGCATCCTCGGCCGCTACCTGCCCGAGTTCGGCCGCGTCGTCGGCCAGATGCAGCATGACCTGTTCCACATCTATACGGTGGACGCACACACCCTGAACCTGGTCAAACACCTGCGCAAGCTGCGCCACCCGGACTTTGCCGAAAAATTCGCGCTGGCCGGTGCCATCATCGCCCGCCTGCCGCGCCCCGAGGTGTTGTACATGGCCGGCCTGTATCACGACATCGCCAAGGGCCGGGGCGGTGACCATTCCGAACTGGGCGCGGACGACGCACACGCCTTTGCCGTGCGCCACCAGCTGCCCGCCGAGGACCGCCGCCTGATGGTCTGGCTGGTACGCAACCACCTGATCATGTCGACCACCGCCCAGCGCAAGGACCTGTCCGACCCGGACGAGATCCACAACTTCGCCACCCTGGTCGGCGACCAGATGCGTCTGGACTACCTGTATGTCCTGACCGTCGCCGATATCAATGCCACCAACCCCAAACTGTGGAACTCATGGCGCGCCCAGCTGCTGCGTCAGCTGTACAGCGAAACCCGCCGCGCCCTGCGCCGTGGCCTGGCCAACCCGCTGGAGCGCGAAGAACTGATCGAAACCCGGCAAAGCACCGCCCTCAGCTGGCTGTGCAGCGATGGTGCCTGCAACAGCGCGGTGCAGGCCCTTTGGGCCAATCTGGGCGACGACTACTTCCTGCGCCACGGTACCGGCGATATCGTCTGGCATACCGCTGCCATGCTCGAACACGGCAACAGCAGCGACCCGCTGGTACTGGTACGCGAATCCAACCAGCGCGGTTTTGCCGGCGGTACCCAGATCTTCACCTATGCGCCCAACCGTCAGGATTTCTTCGCCGCCACCACCGCCGCCCTGGCCCAGCTCAACCTGAGCGTGTACGAAGCGAAAATCACCACCTCCAGCTCGCAGTTCACCATCGACAGCTACATCGTGCTGGAAGCCGATGGCGGACGTATCGGCAATGACCCCAAGCGCATACAGACCATCCAGCAGCGTCTCAGCGAGGCACTGCGCAACCCCGAACACTACCCGGACATCATCCAGCGCCACATTCCGCGCCAGCTCAAGCACTTCACCTTTGCCCCGGTGGTCAATATCCACAACGACGCGCAGCGCCCCTATACCGTCGTCGAAGTCATGGCCCCCGACCGCCCCGGCCTGCTGGCCCGCATCGGCAAGGTATTCATCGACTTCGGCCTGTCGCTGGTCAACGCCAAGATCATCACCCAGGGCGAGCGCATCGAGGACGTCTTTTTCATCACCGACAGCAACGGCCAGCCCCTGTCCGATCCGCAGCAATGCCAGCAACTGCAGGAAGCCCTGACCGCCCAGCTGTCACCCGGCCTGACCCCGCGTACCTGATTACCCATCGCAACAAGGACCCGTAATGAACAACCCGCTCAATATCATGACCCTGCTGATCATTGTCAGCATGATCATTCTTGTTTTCGGTTTCACCTGGCGCAACAAGCACTGGGGACCGGTCGTCATGCTGGTCGGCGTGCTCAGCATGATGAGTTCGATCATCTACCGTATCGTGCTGGCCCTGTCCTTCTGACGGGCAGCACCGGACCTGCAGGAGCACACCATGACCACCCTGACCCTCTACGGCATCAAAGCCTGTGACACCATGAAAAAAGCCCAGAACTGGCTACAGGAAAACGGCCACGACTTCGCCTTTCATGACTACAAGAAATCCGCGATCGACCGCCCGTCCCTGGAACGCTGGTGCAACGAACACGGCTGGGAAACCCTGCTCAACAAGCGCGGCACCACCTTCCGCAAACTGGATGACGCCGATAAACAGGACCTGGACCAGGAAAAAGCCATCCGCCTGATGCTGGAACACACCTCCATGATCAAGCGCCCGGTACTGGACCTTGGCGAGCGCACGCTGGTCGGCTTCACGCCCGACAGTTACGCAGAAGCACTGGGCCAATAACCCGTGGCGGCGCACTCACCCGCCTCGCCCTGGCGCAAGGAGTTTCCCGGTTTGTTGCAGCTGGCCGTCGACGGCCAGACCTGGCTCGACAGCGCCGCCACCGCGCAAAAACCCCGCGCCATGCTGGAAGCCCTGCAGCAGTGGTACGCCAGCGGCGTCGCCAACGTACACCGCGCCCAGCACCGGCCCGGCGAGCGTGCCACTTCCGCCTTTGAACAGGCCCGTGGCACCATTGCGCGCTGGCTCAATGCTGCCAGCGCCAGCCATATCGTACTGACCAAAGGCACCACCGAAAGCATCAACTTGCTCGCCCATGCACTGGCCGGGCAATTTCAGCCGGGCGATGAAATTCTGGTGGGCGCACACGAGCATCACGCCAACCTGTTGCCCTGGCAGCAACTGGCCCGGCGCCAGAACCTGGCGCTGCGCATCCTGCCGCTGGACACAACCGGAGCCCTGGACCTCGAAAAAGGACTGGACATGCTCGGCCCGCGCAGCCGGCTGCTGGCGGTCAGCCCGCTATCGAACGTGCTGGGCCGGCGGCACGACCTTGCTCCGCTGCTGCAACGGGCCCGCGAGCTGGATGTACTCAGTGTGGTGGATGGTGCGCAATATGCCGTGCACCAGCGCCCCGACCTGCAGCAACTGGATGCCGACTTCTTTGCCTGTTCGGCCCACAAACTATACGGTCCGGACGGTATCGGCCTGCTTTACGCCCATCCCCGTCGTCATGCGCTGCTGCAACCCTGGCAATGGGGCGGCGAAATGATCGAACACTGCGATTACCACAGCGCCAGCGCCCGCCCGTTGCCGCTCGGGCTGGAAGCCGGCACGCCGAACATTGCCGGTGCCATCGCCTTTGCTGCAACGCTCGACTGGCTCGACAGGCTGGACAGCAACGCCATCCGGCAGCATGAAGCAGCCCTGCATCGCTTGCTGATTGACGGGCTGCACGCCCGTGACATGCAGCTGGTCGGCCAACCGGATACCGCCCTGGCCTGCTTCAACGCTCCCGGTGTCCATAGTGCCGATCTGGCCATGCTGCTGGGCGAACAGGGCGTTGCAGTACGTGCCGGCCAGCACTGCGCCATGCCGCTGCTGCACAGCCTCGGGCTGGGCGGAGCGGTACGGGTATCGCTGGGCCTGTATAACGACGCAGAGGATCTGCAACGCTTTTTCGAGGCACTGGACGCTGCCCTGGAGATTCTCGCATGACAACCCCAAGCCCGGCTGCACAGGCCCTGCTGGAACGCTTTGCCGCCTGCAGGGGCTGGGAACAACGCGCGCGCCTGCTGCTGGAATACGGGCAGCAACTGCCGGCGCTGTCACCGGATGAACGCACTGATCAGCGCCTGATCCGGGGCTGTGAAAGCCCGGTCTGGTGTCTGGCCGGCTGGCCGGCTGGCCGCCTGCAATTGCAGCTGGATACCGATGCCCGTCTGCTCAGGGGCCTGCTTGAAGTGTTGCGGATACGCTTGAGCGGTCTGACCCCCGAACAACTGGGCGAGGTCGATCTGGCAGACTGGTACAGCCAGTTGGGCCTGGCACGCCAGCTCTCCGGCTCGCGCAGCAACGGGCTGAATGCAGTCTATCAATACGTGATGCAAAGCCGGCCGGCATAGGCGAGCCGCTCAAGGCCCGCCGCGCGGCGACGCGGCTCGCACATCCGCGTTGGCAGCAAAAGGGGAGTCCCTCAGTACTTGAGGCTCAGCTGGCGACGTTCGAAATCCAGCACACGCTGGCGATAATGCTCGATGGTCTGCCCGGTCAGGTCACTGCGGTGATCATCCTTGAGCTCGCCGCCCAGTTCACTGGCCAGCTTACGCGCTGCGGTCAGCATCAGCTCGAAGGCCTGTTTGGGCTGTCTGGGTCCCGGCAGGCTCATGAAGAAACACAGTGAGCGGGTGCTGAAGCCTTCCAGGTTGTCCAGGTCGAAGGTGCCCGGATTCAGGGCATTGGCCATCGAGAACAGCTTGTCACTGTTGCTGGAGGCGCTTTCGTGGCGGTGAAAAATATCCATGTCGCCAAAGCGCATGCCGCTTTCCAGTACCGATTGCAGCAGGTCGGGCCCCTGGAAGCCCCCGGATGACAGCGATTCGACATAAATGATGAAGATATCGGTGACTTCCTGTTCTTCCGCTTCGGCTGCAGCCTCGGGCGCAACGCTTTCCGCTCTGGCCGCTACCGGCTGTGCAACGGGTTCGGGGTCGTCCGCCAGCGGCTCATTATCAAAATATACCGGCTCCATCGGCTCGAAAACCTCAGGTTCCGGATAGTTCTGCGGCTCTTCCTCGCCCAGAACCGGCTCTTTCGGCTGGGCAACCCGCACCGGGCCAAGAATCTCGGCGTTTTCGGTTTCTTCGGAAAACTGGCTGATCAGCTTGCGGTCGAGTTTGAACTTGAGTGTGCTGCGGCCCAGATAACGGCGGAAACCGTCAGCCACTATCGCCAGGATAATCAGGACACCAACAATCACCAACCACTCACGCAATCCGATATTCATAACCCGTCAACCACCTGCAAACACGTCAAATAAAAAATAAAATACTGCAAAAACAACTGTAAACCATACCGGAAAAAGCATTCCGGCTCTTCAGTCAGAGCACGACCTGATCCGTTTGTTGCATAAAAGTCAGCATTTTAACAAAGTCCGGCAGGACATTGACACCCCTGTTTGCCCAACGTCTATTGTTCCGCCAGCGCGACCGCCTCTTCCAGGTTGACTGATACCAGCCGCGAGCAGCCCGGTTCCTGCATGGTCACACCCAGCATTTGCTCCGCCATTTCCATCGCGATCTTGTTGTGGGTGATGTAGATGAACTGCACCTGCTCCGACATTTCCTTGACCAGTCGCGCGTAGCGGCCGACGTTGGCGTCATCCAGCGGTGCATCCACTTCATCCAGCATGCAGAACGGTGCCGGATTGAGCTGGAAAATGGCAAACACCAGCGCCAGTGCGGTCAGCGCCTTCTCGCCCCCGGACAGCAAGTGAATGGTGCTGTTTTTCTTGCCGGGCGGACGCGCCATGATCGCCACACCGGTATCCAGCAGGTCATCACCGGTCAGTTCGAGCCAGGCCAGCCCGCCGCCAAACACCTTGGGAAACAGTGTCTGCAGGCCACTGTTGATCTGCTCGAAGGTATCCTTGAAACGCTGGCGGGTTTCGCGATCGATCTTGCGGATGACATTTTCCAGCGTGGCCAGTGCTTCTTCGAGATCGTCATTCTGTGCATCAAGAAAGGTTTTACGCTCAGACTGCTGGCGATATTCTTCAATGGCCGCCAGGTTGATGGCACCCAGTCGCTGGATCTGGCTACCGAGCTGTTCCAGTTGCCGCTGCCAGTCGTCAATACCGGCATCCGCCGGCAACCCGAGCAGCACGTCCTGTACGCTATCGCCGGCCTCGCGCAGTTGTTCGTCCAGTGCATCACGCTGCACCTTCAGGGTATGCCAGTTCAAACGCAGCTGGTCGGCATCGGCGCGGATCTGCTCTGCCTGCTGGCTGGCCTCATGCCGCTGCCGGTCCATCTGGCGCAGCCGGTCATCCAGTTCCTCCAGCGCCAGCCGTTCGCCACGCAACTCATCGTCAACCTGCAAGCGCTGCTGCAGCTGCTCTTCCAGCTTCGCCTGCAGCAACTCCACCGGTGACTCGCCATCGGCCAGCCCCAGCGCCAGCTGCTCCTGGCGCTGCATGGCCCGCTCGATCTGTTGCTGCAGGCGCTCTAGCGCCTGCATGGTGGCCTGCCGCCGGGTAACCAGCTTGCCGTGCTGCAACTGCAGCTCCTGCCAGCGCTGCTGCTGTTGCCCGGCCAGCTGGCGAGCCTGCTCATGCTGCTGGCGCAAACCGGCCTGGCGCTGTTGCAGCTGCTCGCTGCCGGCTTCGGCCAGCCGCACCGCCTCTTCGGCCTGTTCCTGCTGCAGCTGCAATTCGGCCTGGCGCTCCTGCTCCTGTTGCTGCTGCTCGCGCAACTCCTGCAACTCATCACGCGCCTGCGCCAGCCGCTGTTGCAGCTGTTCGCTGCGGGCCTGGCCGGCCGCCAGCCGGCTTTGCAGGCGGGCCAGTTCGGCACCATCCTGTTGCTCCCGCTCGCGCAATTGCCGGGACTCCTGCTGCAGGCGGCCACGCTCTTCGCTGCACCGCTGCAAATGCTGCTCCTGTTGTTCCAGCTCTTGCTCCAGCAACTCCTGTTCGGCAGTCAGTTGCTCCAGCAGCCGGGCCCGTTGCAGCAGGCCCTGCTGCTGATGTTCGCCGCGCTGCAGGCGGAAAAAACTCTGGCTCAGCCAGCAGCCGTCAGCGGTAACCAGGCTGTGCCCGGCAGCCAGTTGCGGCAGTTGCTGCAAGGCTTCGGCCAGGCTGGCAACCGGACGGACCTGCCCCAACCAGGGCGACAGGTCGAGACTGGACGCACGAACCTTCTCCAGTAACGAGCCGGCCACCGGCGTCAGCCTCGCCCCTTCCCTGACCAACCGCAGGTTGCCTTCCTGCAGCCCGTTGCAGTGTTCCGGCCAGCTGTCCACACAGAGCGCCTGCAGATCGCCAGCCAGCACGGTTTCCACCGCCAGCTCCCAACCCGGCTCCACCTGTAAACCGTCCAGCACACGGCCGGCGGGCCGCAGATCCTGCCCCTGCAACCATGACAACAGGTCGTCATCCTGTTGCAGTGTCTGCTCCTGCAAGGCGCGCAGGGCACTTGACTGGCCCTGCAACTGGTGCAGGCGCGAACGCCGCTCGTTGAGCTGCTGCTGCAGCTGCTGTTCCTGCTGCTGCAGGGCATGCAAGCGTTCCTGTTGCTCTTCCTGCTGCAGTTGTAGCGTCAGTACCTGCTCCTGCAGCAGCGCCTGCTCTTCCGCCATGACCTGCAGGCCGGCATCTGCCATGTCGGCCTGCAGGCTGTCCTGCTCGCTGTCCAGACGCTGGATGCGTTGCTGCAACTGCTGGCCGCTGTTGCCCAGCTGTTGCAACTGCAGGCGCACCCGCTGCAACTCTTCACGTGGCCGCTGGCCGTCAAGACTGGCAGCCTGCCACTGCTCCTGCCACTGCTGCCAGGCGTCATCCGCCTGCAGCAGTCCGGCCTGCGCCAGCTCGTGCCGTTCCCCGGCCTGCGCCAGTTCTTCCAGCAACATCTGCTCTTCACACTCAAGCTGCTCCAGCTGATCACGGTCCCCGGCCAGCTGGCTTTCGGTTTCCTCACGCTGACGTTCGGCATCGCGCAGGTCATCCTGCAGCTGTTGCAGGCGCTGGCGTGCATGCTGGATGGCCTGCTCGCTACGGGCAATCTCGGCACCGACCAGATAAAAGCGCGCCTGCACCCGGTTGAAGCTTTCGGTACGGTCATGGTGCTGGTCGCGTAGCTGTTCGGTCTGTGCATCGGCCTGATATTGCAAGCTGATCTGCGCCTGCAGGGCGGTTTCACGTTCATCCAGCAACTGCTGCAACTGCAAGGCCTGCTCGTCCAGCGCACGCCAGCGCATCGCGGTCAGCTGGGTTTCAAAGCGCTGGCCATGCTCGCGCAGCTGCTGATAGCGTTCGGCCGCCTGCGCCTGGCGCTGCAGGCGCTCCAGCTGGCGGCCCAGCTCCTCGCGCAGGTCGCTCAACCGTGCCAGGTTGTCCTGGGTACGGCGCATGCGGTTCTCGGTTTCGCGGCGACGCTCCTTGTACTTGGAGATGCCAGCGGCTTCCTCGATGAAGATGCGCAGGTCATCCGGCCTGGCCTCGACCAGCCGGGAAATCATGCCCTGCTCAATGATGGCATAGCTGCGCGGACCCAGCCCGGTGCCCAGAAACAGGTCGGTGATATCGCGGCGGCGGCACTTGGTGCCGTTCAGGTAATAGGTGCTCTGCCCTTCCCGGGTAACCTGGCGACGCACGGAAATTTCCGCATAGCTGGCATATTCACCGGGAATCCGGCCTTCGGTATTGTCGAACACCAGCTCGATGCTGGCCCGCGACACCGGTTTGCGACTGGTTGAGCCGTTGAAGATGACATCCGTCATCGCTTCGCCCCGCAGGTTCTTCGCCGAGCTTTCGCCCAGTACCCAGCGCACCGCATCAATGATGTTGGACTTGCCACAGCCATTAGGCCCGACCACTGCCGTCATGTTGCCGGGAAAGCTGACGGTGGTCGGGTCAACAAAGGACTTGAAGCCGGACAGGCGGATACATTTGAGGCGCACAGGATCTACTCGGGCCGGAAACGGGATCGGCGAAGTGTAGCAACATGCCGGCCACAGGCCAATGCAGGGCCGGTCATCCGTGCATGCGGGCCAACACGCTTTGCCGCCAGCATCAATAATTCGTCAAAAAACCGGGGAGGCGCTGAATAATGCTGGCGGGGCGGTCATGGCAAGGCTAAAACAGGCTGGGCAACGGCAAGCCGATCCGCATGCACGCCCCGCCCAGCGGACCGTCATTGAGCAGCTCAAGGCCGGCTTCGGCAGACGGCTGGTCATGCATGGCGACAATGCTGGCAGCAAAGTACAGCCCGAGCCCGGTGCTGCCGGTTTCACGGTCGATGCCGCTGGCTTCGCGCCGGCGCACCGGCCCAGCCATGCCGGCAGGGTAGCCCGGGCCGTCATCGCATACGCTCAACAGCAAGACCCCGTCCACCAGAGCGGCATGCAGGCCGATGGCCGAACGGCAATGATTCAGGGCATTGCCCAGCGCATTATCCAGCACCGTGGCAATCAGGTTGCGGTCGAAAAAGCCTTCCAGATCCGGATCGTCCAGTTCCACCTGCAACTCCACCTGGCGATAGGCCAGTAGCTCGGCGTGGCGGTTATGCAAATCCTCGAACAGGTCGTCCACACGGCAGTAGCCACCCTGCAGCTGCAACTGGCCATGTTCAAACTTGTACATGCCCAGCAGCTGTACCAGCATGGCATCCAGCCGCAGGGACTCGCGCTCGATCAAGCGCACTTCGGCAGACTGCTGCAATTCGGTCGGCATCTGCGCCACCAGGCTCTCGTACGCATGGCTGACGGCAGCAATAACGTTTTTCATGTCATGCACGCTGGATGCCATCAGCGTGGAAAAATCGACCTGCTTCACCATGGGCGTACCTCCAGCGGGTTGGTCATTCGGGAAAATTCTCGCGCTTCCGGCTCCAGCGGCGAAAGCTGGCCGATGCGCTGCAAACAGGCCTGCAACAAGGTGCGTGCCTGCCCGTCGTGGTCTGTGGCGGCCTGTGCCGCATACAGGCGGGCGGCAGCCATGTTCAACCCGATCAGCGCGGGAGCCTGCTGCAGCGCATGCGCAAACAACCTGGCGGCCTGCTCCGGCTGGCCGGTCAGTTGCAAGGCAACCGCCTCCCGCCCCTGGCGCACCGACTGCTGCATGGCCCTGATGTCGTAGTCCGGCAGGCGTGCAGCCAGTTGCTCCGGCACACCGGTCACCGCGCTGTGACGCTGCGCACAGTGCTGCCAGCATTCCAGCGCGGCCGGCCTTTGGCCGAGCTGCTGCAGCCAGTCGCCCAGCTGCAGCAGGGTCATTGCCGCATAACCCGGCAAGCGGGTGCGCAGCTCGTCCGCAACATCGTGCAGCTGCCCTGCATCCACCGCCCGGCCCCGGATGTGCTGTTGTGCCAGACGCAACAATGCCGTGGCAGGCTGCAACACCGGTGTCTGCATGTCGCTCTGTTCCAGGATTTTCAACCAGTTTTGCGCCTCATCGGCAGCCCGTCCCTTGTTGCCGGCCAGCAGAATGGACGCCAGTTGCCACAACAGCTCGGCATCAAAGGCAATCGAGTGACGCCCGATCTCCCAGCACTGGCGCAGGGCATGTGCGGCCACATCTGGCTGACCGGCCAGCCAGGCATACCGGGCCAGCGCGATCTGGCGGCGAACGGTATTGGGCGACAAGGCTACGGCCTGCTGCAGCGATTGCACCATGACGGCAAGGTCGTTGGCGTGTGCGGCCTGTGTGGCACGAATATCGTGCAGCTCCGGCATCAGCGGAAACTGCCGCATGCCGGCATCCAGCAAGGGGCCAAGCCGTTCCTGCCGGTTTTGCTCCAGCCAGAGGCCGGCCAGCATCTGCAGGTTCCAGCTGGCCGGCCGGCTGCGTGCCTGCTGCTCCAGCAATTGCTCCAGCTCGCCATGGCGGCCCAGTTGCCGGAGCGCCTCGGCCTTGTAACGCTGGCACAACACGGCATGGCGCGAGTCCTGTTCCTCGATGGTCTGGCAGGCCTGCAAAACCTGCTGGCAATCGCCCCGTTCCAGCGCGCTCAACACCGGCGCCAGCACTTGCTTGCGCCGGACCAGCCGCTCCAGCCGGGTTTGCAGGGCCACTTTGCTGAACGGCTTGCTCAGATAGTCATCCGGCTCGCACTCGATGGCGGCCAGCACCATGGCCTGGGTGTTTTCTGCCGTGACCATGATGAAAATGCAGTGCGGCGACAGCAGTTTTTCCGCATGCAGGCGCTCCAGCACCTGCTGGCCACTGACACCGTCCCCCAGGTTGTAGTCATGCAGGATCACGTCGTAACGGTTGCGCCGGCACAGCTCCAGCACATCTTCGCCATTGGCTGCGGTATCGATCTTCTGAACCGCCAGCAGCCCGAGAATGCCGCGAATGGAGCTGCGAAACTCGGAAAAGTCATCTACCACCAGAAACCGCATTTTGCTGAAATTGATCATCATGAAATTCCCCGGACAACGGCTCCTGTTGGGCCGATCCTTTATGCGACAGTTGCCGGCGCCTTGGCCAGCCTGAACAACGTATGGCCCAGACCAACGTCATCCTCCTCGGACAACAGGACAAAACCTGCCTCGTGCACCAGCCGCAGCAGCTCATCACTGCGGTAAAAACGGCTGTTGCCATTGGCCAGACAGGTGAAATAGAGCGATGTGGCATTCAGCGAGTAACTCGCCGCCGCATGCTGTTGCCGGTCCCAGAACAGCTCGAGGATATACAGCCGCGCATCATCCGGCATGGCGGCATGGGCCGCCCGCAGGATGTGCAGGACCTGCTCCGGCGAAAAACAGTCGAGGAACTGGCTCATCCACCACAGGTCGCCGCTGCGCGGCAAGCGCACATCCGGCTCCAGCATGTTGGCCGGATGCAGGCTGACCCGTTGCGCAAAACCCTGCTGCACCATGCTGGCACCGGCCAGCTGCAGTTGTTGCGGCAAGTCGACCAGGGTCATTTGCACGCTGGCATCATGCTTCAGGCACTGGCTGGCCCAGCGTCCGGTATTGGCACCAACATCGACAATATGCTGCGGGGCGTTGTCACCGAATATCTGTTTGAGCAGTTCGGGAAAGGCGCGGTCGCTATAGAAATGATCAAACTCGAACCAGCTGGTGCGCGCCGGTTCCGGCAATGCGGCCAGCGCCGGATAGATGGTCGGCCAGTCGCCCAGCTCGCTCAGGCCGGCCGGACGCCCATCACGGATGGCATCGTCCAGATGCTCCATGGCGCGATAACACACATCATCGGTGAAGGCCATGTTGACCCGGGTCATGTCATCATGCAGCAGGAAATAGCCGGTTTTGGCCAGCCGGTACAGGCTGCCGTCAAAAATCACCAGACGACTGCTCATGCCCATGTCCAGCAGCACCTGCACGCCATATTCGTCCACACCGGTTTGCTGCGCGAGTGCCGCCACGTCACACCCCTGTTTGCCGGCGGCATCCAGCGCTTCGAGGATGCCCAGCCGCAACAGGCTGCGGGCGGCCTGAAAGGCAATGGGGGCAAAAGCAAGGTACTGGGCCAGTTCCTTGGCCTGCATGGCGGTCAGATTGTCTTGCGCATGGTGCGGCATGGATCACTCCTGTCGGGTACGTTGAAGGCCGGCGATCAGCTCACCGGCCCGGTGCAAATGGCAATCATCCTGTTTTTGCCATCACAGTCAACGTATAAAACAGGATTCCATGACGGTACCCCCGTCAGGCAGCGAAGCCATGCGCCTGACGGACTCAATAGCCGGTAAAGCTCTCGCTGTGGATGTCATCCTCGTCAACGCCGGCATCCTCAAGAATGTCATACATGGCTTCCACCATGGCCGGCGGCCCGGACAGGTAAAACAGCGGCTGTTCGAGGTCCTGGCAATGCTGGCGAATACCTGCGGCATCGAAGTAGCCGGTCGGACCGTCCCAGCTCAGGGCAGAATCATCCATATTGGTCATGGTGGCCACCAGACTGAAGGGCGGGTACTGCTGCTGCAGTTGCTGCAGCTCGGCCAGAAACGCGGTGTCTTCCGGCCGGCGGTTTGAATACAGCAGGCGCAACGGGCGCTGCAGCTGCCTGTATGCGGCATCGCGCAGAATGCTCATGAAGGGCGTGATGCCAATGCCGCCGGCAATCAACACCAGTGGTCGCGCCGAATCATCCGGCACCAGCGCAGTGCCGAAAGGGCCTTCAAATTGCAGCGCTGCACCAACCGGCAAGGCCGCCAGGGCATTCTTGAACGCACTGTCACGCATGCGTGTTGCTACCGTCAGCTGGCCCTCGTGCGGCGCACTCACCAGCGAAAACGTGTGCATGACATCCTGCAGGGGCGTGCCGTCCGGGGTCCCTGTCAGGCTCAGGTCAATCGACTGGCCGGGCGAGAATTCGAACCCTGCCGGTTTGGCAAGATGGAACTCCTGAGTGCCCCGGGCCAGCTGTGTGCCGCCTGTCAGCTCGGTATGAAGAATGGTCATTGCATGTTCCCCTTCAGGCTGTTGATCAGGCCTACAGTCTGAACTGACTGACCAGTCGGCGCAACTCGAGCGCCAGCTCCACCAGTGCCTCGCTTTGTTCATGCGTGCCTGCGGCACCCTGCGAGGTGTTGTCGGCAATCTGGCTGATGGTCGCGATGTTGCGGTTGATCTCTTCAGCCACTGCACTCTGCTCTTCTGCCGCTGCCGCAATCTGCAGGTTCATGTCATTGATGCCCGATACTTCCGCAGCAATGCTGTTCAGGCTCTGCGCCGCGTTCTCGACATGACCCACGCTGTGCGCTGCCCGCTGACGGGCAACCTCCATTGCCTTGACCGCATCGGCAACCGCCGCATGCAGACGCTGGATCATCTGCTGGATCTCTTCGGTGGAATTCTGCGTGCGTGATGCCAGGGTACGCACCTCGTCGGCGACCACGGCAAAGCCCCGGCCCTGTTCGCCAGCCCGTGCCGCCTCGATGGCAGCGTTCAACGCCAGCAAGTTGGTCTGCTCGGCAATGCTGGTGATAACACCCAGCACTTCGCTGATGCTGGAGGAGTCGGCCTGCACCCGTCCAACCACCTGCGCCGCCTGCTCGATCTCCTCGATCAACAGGCCAATCGCCTGGCTGGCCTCGCTGGCCACGCTGACACCCTGCCGCGCCTCGTCATCGGCGTTCTGCGAAGCCTGTGCGGTACGCGCCGCATTGCCCGCCACCTCCTGCACGGTAGCGCTCATCTCGTTCATCGCCGAAGCCACCATGTCGGTTTCGGTACGCTGTTGCATCACCTGCTGCAGGGTATTGTCAGCCACGCTGGACACCTCGTCCGTCACCCGGCCCAGACGCCCGGTGACATCGGCCACTGCCTGCAGGCTATGACGGAATTTGGTGATCATCTGGTTGAAGGCATGTCCCATGGCCCCGATTTCATCATTGGCACCAATGCTGACGGTATGGCTCAGATCGTCATCCCGGGTCATGTCTTCCATGGTGCGGCGCAGGGCATGCACCCGGCCGATCACCACACGCCGGACAATGGCAATGATCACCGCGAGTCCCAACACCAGCAACACGGCCTGGATCAGCGCCGACGTCCAGAAATTGCGTTGCACCTGCTTGTCCAGCTCTTCCAGTGAATAGCTGATGCGCACGGCCCCGACCACCGAATCTTCCGGCACCATGTGGCACATCAGGCAGTCAGTTCCGCGATAGTTGCGGCTGGCATGCACCGGATTGATCACGGTGAGGATACGCTGACCGCTGCTGCTGTCGATCTCGATAATGGCTTCATCCTGCAGGGCCCGACGGTCAAGCTCGTCGGCCGGAGCCTGGTGGTCATAACCCGGGCCAAATACCGAGGTAATCGCCTCGTTGCGGATGATGCGGGCATCCACCACACCGGGACGCTCGAGGATCTTTTCGCGCAGCACGCCACGCTGGGCCATGGTGCCGGTCAGCATCATGGTGTTGATGCTGTCAAAATAGCTGTCGGCAGCGTCCCTGGTTTGCTGCTCGACCACCTCAAGCACCAGTTTGCGCTCGGCCATTACGGAAAACGCCAATGAGACGGCCATAATGACAAAAAAGACGGCGAGTAGCGCCAGGTTGATCTTGCTTTGTACTGACAGCTGCCGGGGCTGATTGGTAGGGCTCATGCCGTTGACTCCACTGCTAACGGTTGCAGATTGATTCAAAACTGTGTTGCACATCACATGTATCGGCCAAAGATTACAAACCTTTTGACGCCATTATTGTGACATGCCTCAAGGAACTGACTACACTCAAGCAATTGCCAAGCCAACTTGCAATGAGAAAAGGATAAAGGGGTCAGGTACATTTAATCTCCGATTAAATGTACCTGACCCCCTTTATCGACCCTTTTGTCTTGCTCCTCACCACATCAGGTCATCAGGCACCTGGTAGGCGGCGTAGGGATCATCCTCGTCCGGCGCAGCGGTCTGCGTATTGAGCAACACGATCCGCCGGGCATCCCGTTCCTGGATTTTCAGCGCTGCATCCCGCGGGATGACCTCATAACCACCGGCATGGCCGACAATCGCCAGGCTGCCGCTGCTGAGCTTGTTGCGCATCAGGTCATTGACGGCGATGCGCTTGACCTTTTTCTGGTCAACGAAGTTGTAATAATCCCCGGTGTCCAGTTTGGGCAAACGACAGCTTTCGACCAGCTGCTTGATCTGGGCATTACGGGCCTTGCGATCCGCTTTTTCCTGCTGTTCGCGGTTCAGCTCCTGATCTTTTTTCGCTTTCTCGGCCAGCGCCTGCGCGGCTGCCTGCTGCGTGCTCAGGTCTTCCTCGGCCTGGCCCTTCTTGACCATGCGCTGCTGTTTCTTCTGCTGACGCTCGGCCTGTTTGGCCTGTTTTTCATTGACCAGCCCGGCTTTGAGCAGCTGGTCACGCAAGGACAAACTCATCTTCACTCTTCCTTTCAACTGTTCCAACCACGCACCCAAGGACGCATGGACTCATACAAAAACCTGGCAAACAACATGCAACCACTTCCACTATGCTGCGCAGCGACAGCACCCGGAAACATCCGGCAAACGCCATCTGGTTACCGTTCACGCCCGTGACAACACGCGCTTGGCTTCATCCCACAGGGCATCCAGTTCCTGCAAGCTGCAATCTTCCAGCTGCCGCCCGCTGCCTGCCACCTGCTGCTCGATATGCGCAAAGCGCTGACAAAAACGCTGGTTGGTCCCGCGTACCGCCTGTTCCGGGTCAATGCCGGCATGGCGGGCCAGATTGGTCACGGCAAACAGCAGATCGCCAATTTCGTGCTCAAGTGCCTGATGCGAGCCGCTGGCCAGCGCTTCATGCACCTCGGCCAGTTCCTCGTGAATCTTCGCCAGCACCGGCTCCGGGCCGTCCCAGTCAAAACCGGTACGGGCGGCTTTCTTCTGCAGTTTCACCGCCCGGGTCATGGCCGGCAGATTAAGCGGCACATCAGCCAGAACCGAAGCCGCATCATCCCTGCCCTGCTCGCGTTTTTCCTGTGCCTTGATCGCCTGCCACTGCCCCGGCACTTCCTCGCCGGCCACTGTCTGCCCGTCATGGCTGGCACGCAGATCACCACCGGGAAACACATGCGGATGCCGACGCACCAGCTTGCGCACAATGCCATCCACCACATCGGCAAACCCGAAGCGTTCCTGCTCCTGGCCAAATTGTGCGTAATACACCACCTGGAACAGCAGGTCGCCCAGCTCGCCGGGCAGCTCGTCCCAGGCCTTGCGTTCGATGGCGTCGGCCACTTCGTAGGCCTCTTCCAGTGTGTGCGGCACTATGCTGTGAAAATCCTGCTGCAGATCCCACGGGCAACCGCTTTGCGGGTCACGCAGACGGGCCATCAGATACAGCAGGTCTTCCACCTGATAACGCTGCTCACTCATCGCCTTTCTCCGCCAGCTCTTCAAACTGGGTGGCATGCAGACGGGCGTAATAACCGTTTTCCGCCAGCAACTGGGCATGGCTGCCACGCTCGACAATACGCCCCTGGTCCATCACCAGAATCAGGTCGGCCCGCTCGATGGTGCTCAGGCGGTGGGCAATCACCAGCGTGGTCCGGCCCTGTACCGCATGCTCCAGTGCAGCTTGAATGTGTCGCTCTGATTCGGTATCCAGCGCCGAGGTGGCCTCGTCCAGAATCAGCAGCGGTGCATCCTTGAGCAGTGCCCGGGCAATCGCCAGACGCTGGCGCTGGCCACCGGACAGCAACACACCATTCTCGCCAACCAGCGTCTGGTAACCGTCGGGCATGCGTTCGATGAATTCGGCAGCAAAGGCGGCCTCGGCGGCAACCCGCACCTCATCTTCACTCTTGCTGGCCAGATCGCCATAGGCGATGTTGTTGAACACGGTATCGTTGAACAGCGAAACCTGCTGGGTTACCAGCGCAATGTGCCGGCGCAGGCTCTGTAAAGGCAACTGGCGGATTTCAACGCCATCAATGAGTATTTCGCCTTCGCTATGGTCATAAAAACGCGGAATCAGGTTGGCCAGCGTCGACTTGCCACTGCCCGAGCGGCCGACCAGCGCCACCATCTGGCCCGGCTCGGCAACGAAGCTGATATTGTCCAGCACCCGCTTGTCAGTCTGCGGATAGACAAAGCCCAGGTTGCGTACCTCCAGCCGGCCCTGCACCTGCTGCAGCTGCTGCGTGCCTGTATCCACTTCCTGCGCTTCATCCAGCTGCTCGAAAATGCTTTCCGCTCCGGCCACACCGCGCTGAATGGTCGAGCTGACTTCCGACAGCTGGCGAATCGGTTTGGGCAACAGGCCGGCCAGCGTGATATAGGCCACCAGATCGCCCGGCGAGGCATCACCGCGCAACCACAGCACCAGAAACAGCAGCACCGACATCGCCGAATAGATCACCAGCTGCAACGACGGCGTATACACCGAGGTGGTCTTGACCATTTTCAGCTGGCGCTTGGTGTTCTGCTCGCTGGCATCAAGAAAACGCTCCTGCTCGTAGGCTTCGCCACCAAAGCTGCGCACCACGCGATGGCCCTGGATCGCCTCCGACGCGACATGGGTGACATCGCCCATCGCCACCTGGATCTTCTTGCTCTGCTTGCGAAATTTCTTGCTGGCACTGCCCACCATCAGGGCAATCACCGGCAAAATCGCCACCATCACCAGCGTCAATTTCCAGTTCATCCACAGCAGCATGCCAAACAGGAACACCACCGTCATGCCTTCACGCACCACCACCTTGATCGCCTCGGTGGCGGCACCGGTGACCATGGTAACGTTGTAGGTGATGCGGGAAATCAGGTGACCGGAGTTGTGGTGGTCAAAATAGCTGTTGGGCAGGGTTAGCAGGTTGTTGAACAATTGCACACGCAGATCGTGCACCAGCCCCAGCGAGGTCTTGGCCAGGAAAAAGTTGCCAAGGAAGGAGCCGACACCCTGCCAGAAGGCAATCAGCACAATCAGCAGCGGCACCGCCTGCACCAGACGCAAATCCGCCAGCCAGCTCACGTTCGGGAACAGCACCGCTTCCGGATTGGTCAGGCCGTCAACGAAATATTTGAGAATGTAACCCAGCATCGGCTGGGTCGAGGCGAAGATCAGATAACCGAGGATACTCAGGCTGAAATAGCCGATATAGGGCCTGACATAGCGCAACAGGCGAAAGTAGATCTTGACACCGGACATGGCCGGTTTTTCTGCTTCTTTATCAGTATCAGTCATGCCGACTCACTATAAAATTCGATATCAGGGCAACAGCCCATACACTAAAGCCGGCCATTATCGCCAAACAGCACATCTTTGACAAAAGGAATGGTCAGCTTGCGCTGGGCCTGCAGTGATGCCTGGTCCAGCTGCTCCAGCGCGGCAAACAGCGCATCCATGCTGCGCGTCAGCCGGCCCAGCAAAAAACGTCCGACCTCGTCCGACAGGTAAAGTCCGCGCCGTGACGCACGCAATTGCAAAGCACGCAATTTTTCGTCGTCGTCCAGTTCCTGCAGGTGAAACACCAGCGCCAGGTTGAACCTGGAATGCAAATCCGGCAGGTCAATCACCAGTTCGCGTGGCGAACAATCGGCGCTGATCAACAGGCGCTTGCCGGCATCACGCAACCGGTTGAAGGCATGAAACAGCCCCTGCTCCCACCCGGGCTGGCCGGCAACCAGCTGTACATCATCCAGTGCCAGCAGATCGCAGTACTCGACGCCATCAAGCACCCCCGGGCCATAGTCCAGGCACTCCTGCAGCGGCAGATACTGGGCGCGCAACCCCTGTTCCTCGGCACGCAAGCAGGCTGCCTGCAACAGGTGGCTGCGGCCTGAGCCGGGCTTGCCCCACAACCAGATGAAACTGTCGACCCAGGCATCCTGTGCATGGCAGGCCCGCTCGATATAACCCTGCGCGGCGGCATTGGCACCGGCATAATAGTTGGCAAAGGTGGCATCATCACGCAGACGTATGCCCAGCGGCAACTGCACCGGTTTCTGTTCTGGATTCATTTCATTCCTGCCGGTACAGCTCGGAGGAGCGATAGCGCTGATACAAGAACCGCACCCAGACCATCAGCACCGCAGCCACTGGCAAGGCCAGCAACACACCGGTAAAGCCGAACAGCTGGCCACCGGCAAGGATGGCGAACATCACCGCCACCGGATGCAGGCCAATGCGATCACCCACCAGCAAGGGAGTCAGGGCGACCGACTCAAGCACCTGGCCCAGCAAGAATACGCCGACAATGCCGCCCAGCATCAGGTAATCCAGCCCGAACTGGAACAGCCCGGCAATCAGTGCCACGCCGATACCGACGATAAAGCCCATATAGGGCACAATGCTGGCCAGCCCGGCCAACACCCCGACCAACAACCCCAGCTTGAGGCCAAGCAGCATCAGGCCCAGCGCATAAACCACCGCCAGCGCCAGCATCACCAGCAGCTGGCCACGCATGAAAGCGCCCAGCACTTCATGGCATTCACTGGTCAGGCGGATCACCAGCGGCTCTTCACGCCGGGGCAACAATACCTGCACCTTGCCAACAATCAACCGCCAGTCGCGCAGCAGGTAAAACGTCACCACCGGCACCAGAAACAGATTGGTCAGCCAGCCGGCCAACGCCATGCCGGAGCTGCTGAGCACTCCGAGCAGCATGCCGGCGATATTGGGAGCCTTCTCCAGCTGGCTGCTCAGCGCCTGTTTGAGCTTGTCCACCTCCCAGACGTCTTCTTCCAGCCCGAGGGTCTCCTGCAGCCAGGGCAGCAGGCTTTGTTGCAGCCAGTCCAGCAGTTGCGGAGTCAGCGCGTAAAGATCGGTCAGCTGGCGACCCAGCATGGGTACCAGAATCAGGATCAGCAGCGCCACCATTCCGGCCAACCCGAGAAACACGATCGCCACGGCCCAGGTGCGTGACAGGAACTTCAGCTGCTGCAGCCGCTCTACCAGCGGATTGCCCATATAAGCGAGCAGTGCGCCCAACAGGAAGGGGGTCAGCACCGGCAACAGGGCATAACCCAGCACCAGTGCTGCCAGCAAGGCCAGCCATGGCCAATAGGCCCTCAGGGCCTGAGCGGGTTGCATGGCCATCAGCGCACAAAGACCAGCTCGGTCACGGCAGGCGAAGCCTCGTCCTGCTCGTCATCCTGATACTGCGGCAACTCCCGGAACTGGTACAGCGCCAGCTGGCTGCGCAGTTGCTCGGGCAGTGCGGTCAGCTGCCAGATGGCCTGATTACCCTGCAGGGACACCAGTTTGCCGTCAAATACCTGCAGCGCTTTTTCGGCGGCCAGCATGCCGTCCAGGTCCAGCCCCTGCAGGCGCACACGAATATGATCGCCCTGCCCCGGCACCACCGCATATTCCTGTGCCATGTCGGCGGCCAGCTGCCGGAACAGCGCATCGGCGGCCGCCACCGCGTTGTCACCAGACAGCTTGCCGGACAACTTGTGGCTGCTGCCAAGCAGCTGCCAGTTACCGCTGATGCCTTCGGCCGCCTCCTGTGCGTTGACCACCAGCAGCGCGTCACCGCCATAACGCTGCAGCAACTCCTGCCACTGCTGCTCATCGGTGCTGTCCCAGCCCTGGTCAGCACGCACCTGTTCGCTCAGGTCAGCCAGCGGAAAGCGTGCCGGCAAGCCCCGGTGCAAGGCGGCCTGCTGCAGGTTGAGCGAACGGTTCTGGCCATCCCCCAGCAACTGACGACCCTGCAACCCCTCCTGCACCCACCACAGCAGCAAGACCGGACGATCATTACCCCAGACCGGAACCTGCGCATCACGCAATGCCTGCATGACGCTGGCCGGATCAAAGCTTACCTGCAGCTCGTCCTCCTGGTAGGTATAGCCCAGTGCCAGGTCCTGCGGGCTGGCCAGTTGTGCGGCCAGCGCCCTGTTGTGTGCATTGTCGGCAGAGCCGGTCAGGCGCTGCATCAGCGTGACAAAGGCGCGTGAAAATGCCTCCGCCCTGGCATCGTCACCAGCCTGTGCAAGGGGTTCACGCACCTGATACAGCCCGGACACCGGCGCAGCCCAGACCGCCTGCGTTGCCAGTAGAATGATGCCACCGAGTAATGTTGCCTGAAGCTGCTTCATCTTTACCTCTGCTCTTGCCGGCCTGTTGTGTGCCATCCGCTGCATTGACGTGACAGCACCGAAAAATGGATGCAATAGTGTATAAGATTCGGCAATGAAAAACCGCACTTGTCTTGCCGGCAACCGCCCAACGAAAAACGGCCCTGTCCACATCAGCAGACAGGGCCGTTGCCGGCAACCGCTCCGGTCAATCAACCGTTAGCTGGTCACGAATGCGCTCCAGCGTAGAGACGCCGATGCCGTTGACCTCCAGCAGCTCATCCACCGAGACAAAAGCCCCCTGCTGGGTACGGTAATCGACAATCGCCTGGGCCTTGGCCGGGCCGACTCCTTTCAGCTCCTTGGCCAGGGTTTGCGCATCGGCTTCATTGATGTTGATTTTCGTTGTGATGGCCGCCATGGCAACGGCCGGTGCTTCTGTTTGCGCATGTACCTGCGATGCCAGCGGCAGGCTGGCCAATGCGGCAAACAACAGTGCAGCCAGTTTGTTCTTCATGATCATGATATTGCTCTCCTTGTCAGTCTGACGGCCGGCGGCAAGCGCTCCGGCCATTCCTTGTGTCCCCTGCACTGCAAAACCCGGGTCCGGTTCTCAGGTGACACCCATAACAATAATCCACCCCGGAAAATCGTCTGCCTTTATTGCCGGTTCGTGAAGCAGATCACAAAAGCACCGCTGCCCTCCTCAGAAGCCGGCAAACTGCAAATAACTTTGGGTGATCTGCTCACCCCAGATCAGGGCAATCCAGCCGGCAACAGCCAGATAAGGGCCAAACGGCAGCGGTTGCGCCATGCCCTGGCGCTGCAGGCGCAAGATGATCACCCCCAGCACCGCCCCTACCACCGACGACAGCAAAATGGTCAGCGGCAGCACCTGCCAGCCACCCCATGCACCCAGCATTGCCAGCAGCTTGAAATCGCCATAGCCCATGCCTTCCTTGCCGGTCACCAGCTTGAACAACCAGAACACCGACCACAGCGACAGATAACCGAACGCCGCACCATAGACTGCATCCTGCAGGCTGACAAACAGCCCGAAACTGTTGACCAGCAAACCCAGCCACAGCAACGGCAACACCACCACGTCGGGCAGTAGCTGATGGTCAGCGTCAATCAGGCTCAGTGCAATCAGGCCCCATGTCAGCAGCAGCATCGCCGCCCCTTCTGCGGTTGCACCGAAGTGCCAGGCAACCACCAGCGACAGCAGGCCCGAGGCCAGCTCCACCAGCGGATAACGCGCGCTGATGCCTCCCTTGCACGAACTGCAACGCCCACGCAACGCCAGCCAGCTCGCCAGCGGAATGTTCTGCCAGGCACGAATCGGGGCTGCACAATGCGGGCAGCGTGACGGCGGCCACAACAGGTTGAACGGCTTCTGCTGCTCTGTCGCCGGCAACTCCAGTATATCCCGCGCCTGGGTTTCCCAATCCCGCTGCAGAATCACCGGCAAACGGTACACCACCACATTGAGAAAACTGCCGACCATCAGGCCCAGCACGCCAGCCACCAGCAGCAGCGCCACAGAGTTGGTCTGCAGCAAGTCGACCACATTCATCAAACCACCGCGCCCAGCTGGAAAATCGGCAGGTACATGGCAATGATCAAACCACCAACCAATACCCCCAGTACCGCCATGATCATCGGCTCCATCAGCGCAGTCAGGCCGTCAACCGCGTTGTCCACCTCGGCCTCGTAGTGGGTGGCCACCTTGTCCAGCATCTCGTCGAGGGCACCGGACTCCTCACCAATCGAGGTCATCTGCAGGGCCATGGCCGGAAACACCTGGGTCGCACGCATGGCGATGTTCAGCTGGGTACCACCGGTGACTTCGGTCTTGATTCTTTGCACCGCATTTTTGAACACCACGTTACCGGTGGCACCGGCCACCGAGTCCAGCGCATCCACCAGCGGCACACCGGCCGAAAAGGTGGTGGCCAGCGTACGCCCGAAACGGGCCACCGCCGAGTTGTAAATGATGTTGCCCACCACCGGCACCTTCAGCAGCATCCGGTCAATGCTGTCACGCAATTTTTCCGAGCGCTGCATCGCCGTACGAAACAGGAAACCGGCCGCCACCAGCGCCAACAGAACAACCAGACCATGCTCCTGCAGGGTCTCCGACAACCCGATCACCATCATGGTAAAGGCCGGCAGCTCGGCACCGAAGTTGGCAAACACTTCCTGAAACTGCGGCACCACCTTGATCAGCAGGATCGCGGATACGATCACCGCCACCAAGATCACCGCAATCGGATAGTTCATGGCTTTCTTGATCTTGGCTTTCAGCGCCTCGGTCTTTTCCTTGTAGGTGGCAACCCGGTCCAGCAGGGTTTCCAGCGCACCGGACTGCTCACCCGAGTCCACCAGGTTGCAATACAGGTCATCAAAAAACTTGGGGTGCTTGCGCAAACTGCTGGCCAGGCTGTTACCGGCCCCCACATCCACCTTGATCGACTCCACCAGACGGGTCATGTTGGGGTTCTGCAAACCCTCAAGAATGATGTCGAACGACTGTAACAACGGCACCCCGGACTTCATCATGGTAGCCAGCTGGCGGGTAAACACCGCAATGTCCATCGGCTTGATCCGTTTGCCGGAGCCAAACAGCTGCACTCCCTGCTTGCGCACCTTGGTCGGGTTGATGCCCTGCTTGCGCAGCTGCGCCTTGACCAGCGATGGGTCCTGGCCCGACATCTGACCCTTGATCTTCGTGCCCTGCCGTGTGGTGCCTTCCCACAAAAAAATCGTCTCTTTAGCTGCTTTGGCCATGATTTAGTCCTTGGTTACACGGTTCACTTCTTCCAGGCTGGTCACGCCCTGGATAACTTTCAACAAGCCGGAGGCGCGCAGATCGGGATAGCCCTCCGCGCGCATCTGTGCACTCAGTTCAATGGAGTTGGCGTTTTCCATGATCAGGCGTTGCAGAGGCGGTGTAATGCTGACCACTTCATAAATCCCGACCCGCCCCTTGTAACCGCCATTGCAGTTCTCACAGCCCTTGGGCCCATACACCTTGAAGGTGCCGATCTGCTCCCTGGTGAAGCCTTCAGCCAGCAACACATCAGCCGGCACATCAACCTCTGTCTTGCACTTGCACAACCGCCGTGCCAGCCGCTGGGCAATGATCAGGTTGACCGAAGTGGCCAGGTTGAACGAGGCAACCCCCATGTTGATCATGCGGTTGAGGGTTTCCGCAGCACTGTTGGTGTGCAGCGTGGACATCACCATGTGCCCGGTCTGTGCCGCCTTGATGGCAATCTCTGCGGTTTCCAGGTCACGGATCTCACCCACCATGATGATGTCCGGGTCCTGCCGCAGGAAAGCACGCAGCGCCTGGGTAAAGTCCATGCCCTGCCGAGGGTTGACGTTGACCTGGTTGATGCCTTCCAGGTTGATCTCGACCGGGTCTTCGGCGGTGGAAATGTTCACGCCCACGGTATTGAGAATATTGAGGCCGGTATACAGCGAAACGGTCTTGCCCGAACCGGTCGGGCCGGTAACCAGAATCATCCCCTGTGGCTGGGCCAATGCGTTCAGATACAGCTGTTTCTGGTCATCTTCATAACCCAGCGCATCAATGCCCATCTGCGCGCTACTGGCATCCAGAATCCGCATGACGATCTTTTCGCCCCACAGGGTCGGCATGGTATTGACACGAAAGTCGATAGACTTGTTGCTCGAAACCTTGAGCTTGATGCGCCCGTCCTGGGGTTTGCGGCGCTCGGAAATATCCAGCCCCGCCATCACCTTCAAACGTGCGGAGATCCGGTCGCGCAGCTGGATCGGCGGCCGGGCCACCTCGTGCAATACACCATCGGTACGGAAACGCACGCGATAGGATTTCTCGTAAGGCTCAAAGTGCAAGTCCGACGAACCGCCCTTGATGGCGTCCAGCAACATCTTGTTGACAAAGCGCACCACCGGGGCTTCGTCTGCCGGGTCCATGGAAACAGCAGCATCTCCACCGTCACCGGTCTGTTCCGTCTCCAGGCCGTCAAGCTCCATGTCATCCAGCCCTTCCAGGGCTGCCGACGGCGAGTCATACAGCCGGTCAATGGCCTGGCCGAGCTTGTCGTCTTCAACCAGCAAACCTTCGACCGTCAGGCCGGTGCTGAACTGGACATCGTTCATTGCCTGCTGGTTGGCGGGGTCAGACATGGCGATGTACAGCTTGTTGCCGCGCTTGTACAGCGGCAGGATACGGTACTGGCGCGCCAGTTTTTCAGCCACGCAATCCTTGACAAAAACTTCCGGATTGATTGCACTCAAGTCCATGTAGGCAACGCCAAACTGGTCGGCAGCCAGCTCCATCAGGCGTCTGGCCGGTGCCAGCTTGTTCTGCACCAGCCAGGTAACCAGGGGCGTCGAATTGCGCCTGGCCTGCTGCACCGCGTCGATGGCCTTGCTGTCTTCGAGCAAGCCTGCCTCAACAGCAGCTCGTGCCAAACCGACCAGATGAACCTTAGTATTCATGCGTATTACTCATTCCCCACCCGTTGTCACTGCAAATCTACAAGACCGCAAACAACGGACTTATACCCTAATCTTGTGTTGCAGTATCAAAACCCGCGCACACTTTAGCAAACTCGCAGCCATCTCTGCTGACTAAATAGCATCACAAACGATCTGCATCAATTGCAGGCAAGGATTTATCCTGCCGGACAGCAGCGTCATCAAGTGCCTTCCGCAATCACCACCAGCCCGTCATGCCCCTTGCCGACAAACTGCTGCGTGATGGCCTGCTGCAACACCTGCTTGGCGCGCGCATCGCCATGCACCAGCCGCACTTGCTGCGGCCAGCGCTGCATGCCGGTGACAAAGCGCACCAGCCCGGCCTGATCGGCATGGGCCGAATAGCCCTCGACAGCGGCAATGCCGGCACGAATGGTCAGACGCTTGCCGTTGATATCGACATAACCGTTCTTCGGCCCGTAGGTCTGGATCTTGCGCCCCAGCGTCCCCTCGGCCTGATAACCGACAAACAGCACGTTGTGCCGCGTGTCTTCCAGCATTTTTTCCAGATAATTGACAATGCGGCCACCCTCGCACATGCCACCTCCGGCAATCACAATCGCCGGACGGCCGGTACGGGCCAGAAACTCGACCATCTGCGCATGCGCGGCATGCTCATCAATCGTCAGCAGGTGCAGAAAATCCAGCGGGTTGCGCCCCTGGCTCAAACGCTGCCGGGCCTCACCATCCCAGAACGGATACAGGCGCTGATAGGCAGCGGTGAACTTGCTGGCCAGTGGCGAATCCAGAATCACCGGTACATCTTCCCAGCGCGGGCTGGCCTGCCCGTCCAGCTCGCGCGTGAACAGCGCCAGCGGGTCCGTCACGCAACTGCGGCAACCGGCCTCGTGCAGAATGGCCTCCAGCTCGTAAAGGATTTCCTGGGTGCGCCCCATGCTGAACGCCGGTATCAGCACCGTTCCCTGGTCACGCAGGGCGGCTTCGATGACCTTTTTCAGTTGTTGGCGGCGGTTGCGGCGGTTCTTGTGCAGACGGTCGCCGTAGGTACTTTCCAGTACCAGCACATCGGCCCGATACGGCGGCTTGGGTGCCGACAGGATGGGCGCATAAGGAGCCCCCAGGTCGCCGGAAAAAACAATGCGCGGCGCAAGCTGTGCACCTTGCGGCTTTGGCAGCTCGAACTCGACATAGGCAGATCCCAGAATATGCCCGGCGCGCTGCAAGCGCATGCGCAGCTGAGACCCGGCAGCCGATGATAGCGGCAGCCACTGGTTATAGGGCACGGCAATAATGCGTTTGTGCAACAACCGCAGATAGCCATCGACCAGTTCGCGCTCGCGGCTGACACTCAGCTTGAAGGCATCTTCCAGCACGATCGGCAACAGCTCGGCACTGGGCTCGCTACAGATGATCGGCCCGTCAAAACCGGCATCCAGCAACCAGGGAATGCGCCCGACATGATCGATATGTACGTGCGTGACAATCAGTGCCCTGATTGTGCTGATATCAAAATCAATCGCCAGCCGGGTATTGGCACCCCGTTCCAGATCAGTGGTTTCCGCACCCTGAAACAGGCCGCAATCAATCAGGAAACTGGTATCGCTGTCGATCAGCAATTGATGACAGGAACCGGTGACACCGGCATGGGCACCATGATGGACGATGCGGGGCCATTCAACGTTCTGCATCCGGCAAGTTCCTTTTGTCCAGCGGCTCCGTGCAGCCATGCCGGGCGCTATCGCGCCGCAGCGGCCAGGTTGCCCAGCACACGTTGAAACACATGCTGGCACAGCTCGATATCCTCATCGGCAATGCCGTTGAACACCTCACTGCGCAGCTGCCTGGAAATCTCCTCGATTTCGCTGGCAATCTCGCGGGCCTCCTCCGTCAGCAACACGCGCTTGATGCGGCGGTCCTCCCCGCACGACTGCCGCTGCACCATGTTCATGCCTTCCAGCGTATCCAGGGTACGGGCCAGCGTGGGGCTCTCGATGCCGATCAGGTCGGCCAGCTCACGCTGGGTAGGTGGCGTACCTTCGTTGCGGATCAAATGAAGCAAAACCATCCAGCGCGCCTGTGACAAACCGGTACTGACCAGACGGCGATCCAGCTCTGCCCGCCATGCCCTCGACACATGCGCCAGCTCCATGGCAAAACGATGCTTTTCGAACATAGAGTCCCTGCCATCCTAATTGTTGTTTGTGTCGAGTATAGCCAGTAAAAGCAAAAGGGAAGCACGCCCTTGGTCTAATGTCGAGTTTTCATCTGCAGCAATCCATGCACAACCAGGCCCATCCCTGCATCCACAAAACGCCAACCCGCTCACAAACATGCCATAACGCCAGCCACTCATCCCCCGTCAGTGACCGGCTGTCACATGACGAACGACAAGACAGAAGCGGCCAGGCAGGATGACAGTCAGAAATCCCTCAGGAGAGAGATGATGTTGAAAACTTCAAAAAAGACACGTGGTTTTACGCTGGTAGAGCTCATGGTCACGCTGGCTGTTCTGGCCATAATCATAGGTATAGCCATGCCAGCCATGGGTCAGTTTACAAAAAAACAAGCTGTGCGTAGCACGGCCGACGAGCTGATGCTTAGTTTGGTCTTTGCTCGCAGCGAAGCTCTGAAAGCCGGGCACGACATTCACATAATGCCCGTCGCCGCCGGTTGGAATGTTGGCTGGTGTGCAACCCCTGACCTGACTGGCTGCAAAGACACATCTTTATTGCGTAGTTTTTCCCCCTCAGGAAAAGGGCTGGAAATCACCAACAGCAGAAGCTTCAACACCGGAAACCCAGTCACTTTTACCCCAAGGGGAATGCTCAAGTCTGGCGGTACCGATGCCATTTTCACAGTTAAAGATCCGTTGCTGTCTGACGCTGAAAGGCGCTGTATCACACTGGTCAAAACCGGACGGGCAAGCGTCAGCGGCTGCTGATCTGTAAACCACATTCAAGGCATGCATCATGAACAGACAAAAAGGCATCACCCTGATTGAAGTTCTGGTTACTTTGCTGGTAACCACAGTAGGCTTACTCGGTTTGGCCGCTCTCCAGCTCAACGCACTGCAGGCAACCGCCGACAGCGGACAACGTAGCCAAGCCGTGTGGCTAATGCAGGATCTGATCGAGCGCATGCGGGTCAACCCCAGGGCCAGTGATGGCCAATACCTGCAGGCTGTCACCTGTACCACTACACCGCAACAATGTGCCCCTACTCCCAACGAAACAAATTCGGTCGCCTGTTCAGCCGAACAAATGGCGTACTTCGATCTATGGGAAACCCAATGTCGCTACAGCAGTAACAATAACGAGATTTACAACAGCCGTGATGCCCTGCTACCTGCCGGCAGCCAGCCGGGCATCATCAGCTTGGCACAAGAAACCAACTCGGATGTTTTCAGAGCTACTGCTACATGGTTCTACAAAGGTGGGTCCAGTCACACCAGCTCTGGTATCAACACTCCACAGGAGATCCGCAGATGAATATCCAGTCACGTTTCCAGCGTGGATTATCCCTCGTGGAGCTAATGGTGGCACTAGCCATTGGCATGGTTTTAATTGCAGGTTTTCTGCAGATTTTCCTTTCGGTCCGCAGCACTTACTCTACGAACGAAGCTGCCTCAAGAACACAAGAAAACGGGCGCTTTGCTCTGGAATTTCTTTCCGAGCATGCACGTATGGCCGGATACCGCGACCCCAAGCATCTTGACCGCCCTCTGCCAATCATGCCTCCTACAGGTAACGGCTGCGCATTTTCCAGTGGTACCAAAAGCGCTTTTTGTACCGAGGAACGCGGAATCGTTTCCAGCCCGGATAATGGTGATGAAACTGGTGACCGCATTGCCTTCACTTACCAGCCACCACTGGACTCCAGTGGAAAACGACTCGACTGTGCAGGCAATGAAGTAACCGATGCAGATGGGGTCATTATTAACACTTTCACTACCCGCGCCACTGAATCTTCGAGCGGACTTGCCTGCCGCACCATCTATGATGACGGGACCACACTCTCCTCAGGATACACCGAGCTGGTAGATGGTATTGATGCCGTGCAATTCCAGTATGGGCTAATGTCACCCACCGGTTTCATCCATCAATATGTAACAGCAGATAACGTACCCAACTGGTCCGATGTCGGTGCTCTACGTATTGCCGTGCTGGCCAACTCTATAAGTACGGTCACCCCGCCACCACCTGACAAGGACTACTATCTACTAGATGCCGGGCCCTACAACTTCAGTGACGGCAAGATACGTCAGGTTTTTACCACTACCGTATACCTGCGTAACAGCATTCAATAGGAGCCCCGTGCCATGAACAATCTTCACAATATTCATTCAAACCGTGGCTCTGCGCTGGTAATGTCGATGATTTTCCTGCTGGTACTGACCATTGCCGGCGTCACTGCCATGCGCTTTGCTACCCTGGAAGAAAAAATGGCTGCCAACAGCCAGGCCAGCGCCCATGTGTTCCAGCAGGCACAAAGTGAAATTCGCACACAGCTCAAACATCTGGCCACGGCCGCCGGGCGCAATCAGCTGAATAGTCTGGATTATCCGACCATGCCCAAGGAAGCCAATTCCACCACACTCAAATATATGCCTGAAACTGCAAGCCAGCGCGAATATCTTGCTGTTGCCTCCACTGAAACCTCCACCAACTTGATCTCCAATATCAATGACAACCGTCA